>Ga0118677_10000896_pt2 | contig 55963 bp, 55 predicted proteins | sample AliMusrvi5mmetaG_FD_86154 | JGI IMG/M metagenome (GOLD analysis project Ga0118677, IMG submission 86154)
CCGGCATGACCCGGGACACCAGGGAGAAGGTGTTTAATCCGTTCTTTACAACCAAGGGGGTTGGCGAAGGCACTGGTCTCGGGCTTTCCGTAACGCGTTCCATCATACTGGAACATAACGGGACGATTGAGGTGGAGAGCGAGCCCGGTAAAGGCGCGGTATTTACTGTGATACTCCCTATAAATTCGCCCACCGAAGATACAGGCGGGGATTCCTCATCGGATCCGGCACAGGCAGATAAGGTCAAATCAGGCCGTGTAATCGTAGTTGACGACGAGGAGGCGATAACAAGTTTGGTGAAGGCTGTACTCACAAGAGAGGGGTACAGGGTTGACGTTGCTTCAGACTCGACTGGGGCCAGTGAGATGCTTGACAGCACGCTTTATGATGCTGTTCTCATGGATATCCGGATGCCTGGCGTTAGCGGGATTGATATCTACAACGATATCAAATCGAGAAGGCCGGAACTCGCGGGCAGGTTCATCTTTATCACCGCGGATGCTTCGGATGACAATACAAAAGCTTTTCTTGATAGAAACGAGCTGCCCTACATAGTCAAGCCGTTCGATATCAAAATCTTGCTCAAGATGGTTGAAGGTCTTTTGTAAGTTCAACCGATAATAATCCCGTCTTTGCGAGTTCCGCCTACGAAGAATAGTTTTGCCGTATGAACAGAAGGTATAAATTGATGAGAATGTGGATGGTGGATCCAAAAATTATGTGTAATCAGCACTTGCTTGGGGAACACGTCGAATTGCACATGCTGGTTGGCAACATTCAACGCGGCAAATCGATTGACGGGTTTCTTTCTGGATTGGTAAACCCGGGATTGATCGTCCAAAGACACGAAGTGGTAGCTAACGAGATGTTGTACCGTGGGATGAATCACAAATCACCGATTGAGAGCCCTGGAGAATTTACTTCCAACCGCACAGTCCAACCGATATCCGAAACTTCCAATTTAAAGGAATTAGCCCATCGTTGCGATCGATGTTCTCTATTGATAAGGAAAATCAAAGAGTAGTCAAACCCACCTAGGACGATACCGGCGAACTTATGATTACGAGTTGGAAGGAAATTGTAAAGTTTTCTGGTTGTCGTACCCTGACCTTCACTTCGGTGATCCGAACCGAACTCCGGGTTGACAAGAAAAATGCCGTGATGTAGATTTCCCGTAGCCAAATCATAAACATCCGGAGCGTTCGGAAAAGGCTGCTGGGATTAGATATGCCGTTCTGCCCCAACTGCGGGAATCAACACTCGGAAAACGCGGGGTTCTGTCAATACTGCGGACAACCCGTTGCATCCGCGTTCAAACCGCCCTTTGCTGTGCCGCCCAGATCGGCGCAGGAGCCGCAATTCCAAACACCGTCGGCACCCTCCCAATTTATCAACGAACCGGTGCTCGTCATCGTCCCGGACTTGCAGAAAAATAATGCTACGGGCGCGAGAGATTCCTACTACCTGGTCGTGACCCCCTCGCGCAGCATCTTTGTAAAGATAACCCCGTTGATAACGCAGAATGCGCTCCGGCAGCGGCAGGCGAAAACGCAGGACCAGGGTTTTTTCAAACGTTGGAAAGAGCAGGTTGCCGGGCCTGATTATTATCTCGCATATTTACAGGTTCTTACCCCCGCCGGGATGTTTGCCGAATCTCCTGAAAGCTATTTCATCGATAACATGCAGGTCCGGCAGGTCAGTATCAAATACTATTACCGCGAAGATTTTCCCTCGGAGTGGCATCTGGGTTTCCAAACGACCGATGGCCTCATGACGTTTGTAACAACCAGCGGCCCCGAAAAGCTTTTAGCCTCGGCTTACCCTGGTCGGGTCGTCAATCAGAAGTGACCCCGGTCCGCATATCCCCCCATGAGGTTGGTTGGATTACAGCTACGCTCCGATCTATTTCGATGCCGGTTCAACCCCGAACGGAGTCATGATGGACGACGTGCCTAATTACGGCCCGTTCCCTGTGTTGGCTGATAGGTAGCTAGAGTGATTGCCCTTCCGGTCGTCGCCTTGTGATTTAGCAACTCGAACTACTTAGCCTTACCTGGACATTTGGCGGCCGTAGACTGGCAAAAAGTCGGCGTGCCGCTTCGGGCGGCCGTAAACGCGCGCGTTATGGCGCCGTCCTCCTTCATATTTTCAGCAACATGACCATATAGGGCCGTTAATATGGGCTATTATCTCTTTATAAGCGGGTTTCCCTGCCGTAGACTGATAATTTGGCGGGGCTAGTGGGTATCCGATTGCCCCCAGGATTCGCAACGAAGCGGAGCGTGAATGAAGAGATGGGGCAAAGCGGCCGCAAATATAGCGGACCCAAATACTAAATACCTTGAATACTTGAAACTGCTGGCAGAAACCTCCTCGCGTTTCAATCAGATGGAAACCAGCGAAGAGATGGCTGACTTGTTGTGCAAGCAGGTCAAGGCTATCGTTGGCAAGGGGTACGTCGCCGTTACACTCATGGACGATGACACCCAAACGCTCAGCATCAAAGCCGTACAGGGGTTTGAGGATAATAAGCTCATCAGCGCTGCGTTGCGGCTTACCGGCACGGACCCTCTGAAAGCACGATATTCGGTGAAGGATATGGACCCGGCGGACCTGGCCATATTCCGAAGCGGCCGCCTTCAGCTCATTGAGGGGGGCATCTATACGATATTGGTTCGCAAGTTTCCCAGACCTGGCACCGTTGCTCTGGAACGGCTTCTCGGCATTCGATTCGTGTATTCCATGGGTTTCGTGCACCATCAGGTGCATAATGGCGGCATAGTCATTTTGACCGATTTATTGGTTATGACCTCGTTGATGATAAGGCCGCACGGCACGGCAAGGTCCAGGCCGAGTTGTATGTTTTCGATATCTATGAAGGTCTTGAGGTTCTCCGAGCCGAAATTGTAGGCTTTGACCAGGCTTCCTACCAGGTCTTTAACATACTCTTCGAAGCTTATATTGGCCAGGTCGTCGGATTGGTAGAGCTTGTTATATACCAGCGACATGGAGTAGATGCGTCTTTGGCTTTCCTGAAACATGAGCGCGTCTTGCTTGTCCTTGACGAAGCCCGACTGGAGTTGCAGCAGGCTGGATATGACCTGCATGTTGTTCTTGACGCGGTGATGGATCTCTTTTAGGATGACTTCTTTTTCGGCCAGTGAAGCCTTGACCTTCTCCTCAGATATTTTACGGTCCGAGATATCGGTTATCGTCCCTAAAATGGCCCGCTGACCTCCGTAATCGATCAACTTGGTGCCTACCATGGCATGGAATGAACCGGATTCCCTGGTGATAATCCTGTATTCCATTGGCGGAACATCGTTGCCCTGCCCGTGTTGATTGAAAATAGATTTCACTTGCTCGTGGGACTCAGGAGCAATTATGTCCAATAAATGGAAATCTGGCGAGAGCAGTTGTTGCCTGGAATACCCCGTCCTCCTCACACCCTGGTCGTTGACATACACCATGTTTTTACCCAGCAGGATGAAGATGATGTTGGGGGATTGCTCCGCTAAGTTCCTAAACTTTTCTTCTGACTCTTGCAAGGCCTTTTCAAACTTTTTGCGCTCTGTGATGTCATTCCAGATACATTGGAAAACTGTCCGCCCGGATATGGTGATCGGGTGCGCAATTACCTGGACGCATCTTGTCTCTCCTTGTTTGGTCCGTTGAACTGTCTCGAATTCTTCACACCCGCTGGCGGTAATTTGTTTGATATGTTTTTGTGTTTCCTCGGCGGTTTCCTGTTGTTCGATGTCGCCAAGTTTAAGCATGGCAAACTCGTCGCGGGTATAACCGAGCTGCTGGTGAGCGATGGCGTTGAAATCGAGGATGTCAGTAGTGACTGGGTCAAATAGAACAATGCCTATCGGCGTTTGGGAAAATAGCTGGGTACGGCGGGATATCTCGTCCGAAAGCTTTTCCTCGGCCTGTTTCCGCTTGGTGATGTCAACGATGAGCGGCACATAGTAAAGGAGCCTGTCACCATCCCTGATGGCGCTTGTTGATAGATGCCCCCAAATGACTTCGCCATTTTTACACAGGTAGCGCTTATCAGTTTCGTAGGTCTGAATCTCCCCGCGATTCAGGCGCATTATCCCCTCGACGTCACGGGCCATGTCATCTGGGTGCGTGATGTCTTTGAAGGTCAGCCGGGAGAACTCGTCTTCCGAATAGCCCAGCATCTTCCTCATGGTGGTGTTGGTGCGGATGAAATGGAAGTCGGGAGTGGACATCGCCGCTCCGATGGGGGACTCGTCGAAGGTGCGCCGGAAACGTTCCTCGCTTTCTCGCAGGGTTTCCTCTGCCCGCTTACGCTCGGTGATATCGCGGACTACGCCTTCTGTGCCTGTGATCTTTCCTGAATGATCTTTGATGTACTGAGCATTCATCGAAACCCAGAAAAATGAGCCGTCTCGACGAAGGCCTTTGGCAAAAAAGTCTTTCACCTGCCCCGATTTCATCAACATGCCGATCATGTTACTCCGCTCATTCAAATCAGCGTAGAGGGTCGTAACGGGCTTCCCGAGGATTTCATCTACGGAATCGTAGCCGTACATCTGGCAAGCAGTCTGGTTGGCAAAAGTGAAATTGCCGGACAGATCGATTTGGAAATATGCATCCTGGAGGTTTTCAAGTATTCCGTTTAGCCTTTCATTGGCCTTTTCGAAGGCTAGTTCCACCCGCTTCCGTTCGGTTATGTCTTCGACCATTCCGTCTATGTAATCCATTGAACCATCGGGCTTCTTGGTTATCCGTGTGGTAAGACGGCCCGTGAAAATACTGCCGTCTTTGCGGCGGTATTCATTCTCAAGGATTGACCATCCGTCTCTTGATTTAACTCCTTCAATAAGGCGCCCGCGTAGTGACGGATCGATAAATAGAGCTTGGGAAATATCCGTTTTGTTGACGATCGAGATCAACTCATGCGGGCTTTCGAACCCCAACATCTCGGCCAGCTTATGATTGGCGAGAATAAATTTTCCTTCCTCAGTCGACCGGAATATGCCTATGGGAGCATAATCAAAGGTATCCCGATATAGGGCTTCACTTCTCTTCAGGTCCTGCTCGATCTTCCTGCTCTCGGTGATGTCGATGATCGTGCCTTCGATATATTCCTCTTTAGCGTACTTATTGAAAGTTACATGGCAATTTCTTACGATGCCTGCCTTTTCCAGTAAATCAACCTCGACGTTTTCGATGCGCCCATCTTTTTGCAGCATTTCAAAGAGTTCGATCATTTGTTCAGGTTGGGCTAAAAACCTGGTGATCGGCTGATTTAACAGTTCTTGCTTGGAATATCCGGAGAGTTTGCACAATTCCTGGTTGGTTTCCAGGATGGCTGCCCCATCGATTTTGGCGCGAACCATGGCAACGGGCGCCCTTTCGAATATAGCTGCGAACTTTGCCTCGCTTGCTTTGAGTTGTTCCAGGTTCCTCCGCATATTGTTTGTCAGTAAAGATACCGCTGTCCCGGCAATCAACAGAACCAAAACTGCCATGATGAATTCCGACAGGCCTGGCTTTCCTGAAATCTGATCGGGAACAAACCAACCGTATCTTTCACCGAAAGCCAGCCATCCTATCGCGATGACGCTCATCGCAATACTGAGACGTAAAATCGCACGGCTAAAAGTCAGCCCGGCAAAAATAAATATTATGGGGAATGTCACCAGGGCGATATCACGGATTCCCTGGCCGATAGTAGCAAAAGCGGTTGCTGCGCTAAATGTAATAACCATCAGGATGATGCTGGCGGTAAATAACCGGCCCTTTTTTAACAGCCAAAATGGAATGGCCTCAAAAACTATTCCGGTTACGGCCGCTAAGATCGATTTTCCGTCGTGATAGTACAAGCCGGAGATGATGAGGATACAATAGATTACAAGCGAGGCTGCGGCGAGTCTGTATAAGATTCCTGCTGCTTGTTGGACTTCGGTGTTCTTGTTGGTGCTTTGTGTCTGCGGTCGTTTCATGGCATTTTTCTCCATGCCTGAACAGTTACTATCCGGTTGTCGAAAGATAGCACTAACGGAAACGTATAACGCTGCGGGTGTCTCGGCAATCTTGTACCCGATTTCCCTACCCGTCTGAGAGTATGGGGCAAAACGCCGCTCTTGTGAAGATATAGCAGGTTCATATAAGTGGGTCTAAGGGGTCAAGCTTTCACAAATACCGGAAAGATTCTAGTAGGGGTTGATGCAGCACGTTCGTACACTGGGCTCCACCATTTCAACATACCGAAATATCCTTTTAAGTTATCGGCCGAATGGTAATATCCAATTAGGGCTATTATCACGCGAAAATCTTTGTGTTTGCTTGATCTCCATGTTGAATAATTTTCAATGATACTGGAGTCGTTATGGTAATGCCATAGAACCCAGAGAACACAGGCAATTTACATCGCTTGACAACCTGTCTCACGGCCAGTATCTTGACGGGTGGAAATGTCGGGGAGGCTCACGCATGAAATTCAAGATATTATGTTCCGGATTGGCCGTACTACTCCTGGCGGCAATGATGCCGGCGTGTGGATCACCACCGGTTGACCGCGAAATGGTAACCCAAATTTCCACCATACAGGCCCTTATCAATGGGGCCTACGACGGCGTGACCAGCTTCGGAGAACTGAAGAAATACGGTGATACAGGCATCGGCACCTTTGCCGCGCTCGACGGCGAGATGCTGGAAATAGATGGCGTGGTCTACCAGATAAAAGCCGATGGCAAGGCATATCAAGTTGCGGACAGCGCTTTGACGCCATTCGCCGCGGTCACATATTTTGACACTGACCGCACGCTGGAACTAGCCTCTGGTACCACCTACGCTCAGTTGCAGTCATACCTCGACGGCGTACTGCCCACACTCAATATCTTCTACGCTTTCGAGATCAGTGGTACTTTCAGTTACATGAAAACGCGCAGCGTCCCTGCGCAGGCCAAGCCCTACCCGCTGCTTACCGAGGTTACCAAAAATCAGCCGGTATTCGAATTCAACAGCGTGCAGGGCACCATCGTAGGCTTCCGCTGCCCGTCCTATGTAAGTGGCGTCAACGTGGCGGGATACCACCTGCACTTTCTGACGGCCGACAAGACTGCCGGAGGGCATATCCTGGATTTTACGGTAACGCAAGCCGAAGCCCGGGTGGACTACACCTCGGATTTTCGCATGCTGCTGCCCGGTTCCGGCGAATTCTATAACCTGGATCTGTCGGGCAACGCTTCAACGGACATCGCCAGGGTTGAGAAGTAGTAGGGCAAACCTTGGGTTTCGCCTGAGCAAAGCAGTTTATATTTACCGGTCCGTACAGGGCGGTACCAAAGTATTTGGTCTGATGACGATGGTCATTTGACACTCTAGCCCTAACTGAAGGGATTATATTTTTCATATCAAAGTAGAAAAATGTGTATCAAGGTTTCAGCTTGGCATGGATTAGAACGAGATAACTTTATCCGCTTCTTGAAGCCAGACTACTAATTCAGGCATTTTGGCCTGGATAGCTCCACGCATCAGCGGCAGATTTCTGGCCGTTCCGCAACGAGTCAGACACGTGCCGCACACTTTGACCGGGACACCTTTAGCTATCAACTCAGCCAGCATACCTCCAAGATTGGTATCATACGCTCCTGGTAAGACGCCTTCCCTTGCCAGGTCCACCGCATCATTCATCAAGAAGAGAGACACGTTATCTAATGCTTTGAGGGTGAAGTCAGCAAGTCGAAGAGCATTCCGGGTTACATCCGAACCGTCGTAGGGATTCCCATTCAGAATAATAAGCAGCTTCATGGTTTAAATTCCTCCATCGTTATTTTCAGGGAACCAAAGGTTGACATTGGACCTGATTCAGCTTATTATAATGAGCATATGTTCATTAGTCAAGGCTAATATATGGTTAAACCTAAGAAATGCCGCATGGTGTCTGCATTACCCGATGTCACTTATTTTAAGCCAGCGGGGATACCTCTGCATTTTTTAACTGAAATCCGCCTTTCCATTGAAGAAGCCGAAGCGCTTAGGTTGAAAGACCTCGAGGGGTTGGAGCAGGTTGAAGGCGCCGCCAGTATGGAAATCTCCCGTTCCACATTCCAGCGGGTTCTATCCTCGGCAAGGACAAAAGTAGCTGATGCGCTCCTGAACGGCAAGGCAATACGGATAGAGGGGGGCAGCTTCCAGATAATCAGCACAAGCCCTGGTTGCCTGGAGAAACATCTCCCGCAAATCGATGCTCCCCGCAAACAGAGTGCTAAATGCCCCTTTTGCGCCAAAACCGAAGCACTCGACCAACCATCCGATGTCCCCCTCCGGGATACGGCAGAAAATAATGGGTCATAATGCAGATTGTGGATATAAATTTATTTCCATCCAATAAATTCAAGTATTAACCGGCTGAATAGCGGCCGTTAGTAAAATAATATATCCAGAAGGAGAGAGAACATGAAATACGCCATTCCTACCAGCAACGGTAAATTATCACAACACTTCGGGCAGTCGACCGAATTCATGATCATCGATACCGACAAAAACGGGGAAATATCCGGCAAGAAGACGGTGTCCACCATAGCTCACAACTGCGGGAGCCTGCCTCAATTGCTTTCGGAACTCGGTGTGAAAACAGTCTTGGCAGGTGGCATGGGAATGGGGCCGAGGATGGCTTTCGAAAGCAAGGGGATAGACGTAGTACTGGGGGTCGCCGAAATGGACCCTGAAAAAGCAGTGCTGGCCAACATAAATCATACGCTTGTCATTGGACAGAACGTCTGCGGACACCCAGACGAAATTTGCGACCACGCGGGCGAGCACCATGCAGAACAACACGGTAGTTGTCATTAATCCCTGAGCAGAGCGCAGCATGTCAAGCGAAGGGGAAGTGCGCCGGGCATTGGGAGCCATTGTCCTGCCCGCGTTTGGACGCAGCGTGAGCAGCCTGAATCTGATTCGTGCAGTGCGGCTTAGCGACAGCGGGGTCGAACTTCAAATGGCTGCTGTTGCCATGAACGAACCCGAGCAACACGCTTTGAAAACCCGGATCGTTAAAGAACTTAAAAAACTGCCCGGGATAGACAAGGTTGAGTTTACTTTCGTCCCGGGGAGGCCATCCGAACTCAATGAAATCAGTCACGTCGTTGCCGTGATGAGCGGCAAAGGCGGAGTGGGGAAGTCCCTGGTGAGCGGATTGATAGCGATCGGTTTGAAGCGAAAAGGCTATAGCGTTGGCATACTGGATGCCGACATCACCGGTCCCAGCATCCCCAGGATGTTTGGTCTAACCCAAAAACCCTCAGCCTGTGCGGAAGGGCTTTTCCCTGTGCTGTCGGCTTCAGGTATCGCAGTGATGTCCGTCAACCTCTTGCTGGGTAACGAGGGCGACGCGGTCATTTGGCGCGGTCCGCTTATCGGCAAGGCTATCAAACAATTCTGGGAAGAGGTTTTCTGGGGTAAACTGGATTACCTCATAGTAGATCTGCCGCCCGGTACGGCCGATGCGCCTCTCACTGTGATTCAATCTCTTCCGCTCAATGGTATTGTGATAGTTTCCACACCCCAGGAACTGGCTTCCATGATTGTCAGGAAGGCGATAAGCATGGCTCAGCAAGCTCACAGCCGCATCCTCGGAGTAGTTGAGAATATGAGTTACCTCTATCTGGGCGATATCGACCGCAAGATTGCAGTCTTTGGCCCCAGCCGCGGAGCGGAGCTTGCCCGGGATGCAGGCGCCCCGTTACTGGCACAGATCCCCATCGATCCTAACCTGGCCGCGCTCTGCGATTCGGGCCATATCGAGGATTGTCAACTTGATGCCGTACAGAAACTCGCTTTGGTTGCAGATCTGTTGGGAAAATAACGTAATATGGAGAGAAAATCATGACTGATGCTTCCCTGCCTGGCAGTGCTGTTAATGCCGAGGGGTTCAAGTACTCTGCCATACTCATAGATCATGCCCGTAACCCGCGCAATATGAAACTCCCTGAAGCCTACAATGGTTTTGCTATCAATGACGGCTACTGCGGGGACATGATGAGCATGTGGATTTTGATTGAGCAGAATATTGTAAAAGATGTCACTTTCCATACAGATGGCTGCGGCCCAAGCATAGCCAGCGGAAGCATGGCGACTGAAATTGCCAGGGGTAAAACAATAGAAGAGGTTCGCGGCATTGTTCCTGAGAACATTTCTCAGGCCCTGGGCGGATTGCCTGTAGACCATGAGCACTGCGCCTCGCTGGCGGTCGGGACACTGCAGCTCGCCCTTGCTGATTATTTACATCCGCGTTCAGATTGACAAAATGATGGTTTCTCAGCTTCGGATTACAACTTTAAGCGATAATATCGCCGGCGAAGGTTTTCACGCCGAGTGGGGCCTCAGCCTGCTTATCGAAGCAGATGGGAAACGTATTCTATTCGACACGGGTGCCAGTGATATTGTGGCCAAGAACGCCAAACTGCTCAATATCGATCTTAAACGACTGGATGCCATAGTGTTAAGCCACGGGCATGCTGACCACACAGGGGGGCTGCTCGATGTGCTCAGGGATGCCGGGCCGACAACAATCATCGCCCATCCTGATATATTTAAACCCAGGTACGTGCATCGCCCCGGTGAAGAAAACTGCCGCTCGATCGGCTTGCCATATTCGAGGTCAGAGCTTGAAAAATGCGGCGCAAGCTTCATATTGGACAGAGAATCGTTTGGAATAGCCTCAGGTATTTTCACCAGCGGGACGATTCCCCTGATGACAACTTATGAAGATGTTGATGAGAACCTCCTTGTCAAAAACGATGGGTTTTTTGAACAAGATAAAATATTTGATGATACGTCTTTAATGATTGATACGTGTGAAGGTCTCGTAGTTGTCCTTGGTTGTGCCCACCGCGGTGTGGTTAACACGCTGCTCCATGCCCGCAGATTGACCGGGATTCAACAAGTTGCGATGGTTATCGGAGGCATGCACCTCGGTCGAGCTGCTGAAGAACGAATTGAAAGCACAATTAACGGGCTAAAGGAAATAGGCGTTCAGCGAATTATTGTCTCCCATTGCACCGGATTGCCGGCCTCGGAGCGATTGAAACGGGCGTTTGGCGAACACTGTTTATTGAACTCGGCTGGATCGCATTTCACGCTACCCATATAGGGCAATAATATGGCTGGTGTGAGAATTTGACATTGTTAGAACACATCCACGCCTGGGGGTGAACAAACATGGTTATACCTCTATCACAACTGACCCATAAAATACCAACTTAACATAAACGTTAGTTTTTTTATCGAAATAGATAGGAGAGCGAAATGACCGTCAAAAACCTGACAGTACTGATACGGGGAGGGGGCGAGTTGGCAAGCGCCGTGGCTTGCCGTATGGCGGAAGGCCATTTTAACGTTATTCTGACTGAAGTTGGCCAACCCCAAGCGGTGAGGCGTAACGTCGCTTTCTGTGAGGCGGTATACGAAGGAAAAAAAACGGTTGAAGGTAAAACTGCCAGGCTGGTTACTTCGGCGTATGAAGCCAGGATTGCCTGGGAAGCGGGCGATCTCGCAATTATTGTGGATCCGGAAAACAATATTCTCACTGAATTGAAACCTGATATAGAAATAGATGCGATGATTGCCAAAAAAAACTTAGGCACGCGTATTACGGATGCTGGATTGGTCATTGGACTGGGCATCGGTTTCGAAGCAGGGAAAGACTCGCATGTCGTTATTGAAACCAACCGCGGCCATAATCTGGGGCGAGTGCTGCGTGAAGGCATAGCTGAAGCAGATACGGGAAACCCCGGCAACATCGGCGGGTATACTACCGAGCGGGTAATGCGCTCGCCCTGTGAAGGCATGTTCAAGGCAGAGAAAAAAATCGGCGACATGGTCAAAGCCGGCGATGTTGTAGCTTACGTCGAAGGCCAGCCCGTTAAGGCTACAATACCAGGCATCATACGAGGGTTATTGCGCGACGGCACCCCCGTTACCAAAGGTTTCAAATCCGGCGATGTTGATCCGAGGGGGAATAAAGAGTATTGCAACACAATTTCAGATAAAGGCAGGACTATCTCCGGGGGAGTATTAGAAGCCATTTTAGCCTATTACAACAAGACTTGACCTGCGATCAAAAAGCGGCGGGAATTGTGTCTGCGGCGGTGGGGCCTAGTTTCGTATACTTCGGTAATAATTAAAAGGAGATTTTCATGGCGCCTGGTGATGAAATGCTTAATGGACAACTCTTTGAAAACGTCTGGCAGAAAGCCTGTGCGAAAATCGATAAGCTTTCGGAGAATGTTGAGGAACGCCGTTTTTTGAAATCGCTATCCATGGCAGGAAGCGTTGTCGCCGAGTCGGTGATTTCCACTTGCGATGGTGTCCGGACGTACTGGGGAGAAGGCAGCGATTCTGCGGCGAGACAACTCACCCAGCTGTTTTCGCTCATCATGCTGAGCCAGCTTTACCGATGGGTCAGGGAAAACCCTCCTGAAGATATGACCGCCACGATTCCCCCGGCAGTTAACGTCAATCTTATTGCTAGTATTTTCGATGGGGATCAAAAACAAGGCATGGACGACTACCTGCATTTTGAACAGCAGTTCACCTGTGACCTGGCAAAACATTCGCATCTTACACACGTAAGCAGCCTTTTATTGGCCAGGGCAAGCGAGATCTGCGGGCATCCATGCATAGATTGGAGCAAAGTGAAGTTCCCTGTGGCAGAGATGACACATCTAGTAAAAGGTGCCATCACCGATGGGGCTCCAATGCGAGGGGTACTTGATATACGTGCCATGCAACATAGCCTGGATGCCGGCACGCAAGCCCTGATGACCTATTACAGCAAAGACTGACCTATGAACACTCGGACCGGTAAACAGGCAGAATTAATCAAAGAAGCATCATATTGACCTCGTCGATGCCGGATATAACTGCCTGCTTCCACATAAGTTTAGAATTTCGCAGGTGGAGATTTTAATATGTTTCAGAAAATACGAGTAGAACAAGCGGTTGGTATGACGCTTGGGCACGATATGACACGCGTCGTTCCGGGTAAGTGCAAGGAAGTTGCTTTCCGCCGAGGGCATGTTATCAAAGGGGATGATATCCCTGAATTCCTCAAGATAGGCAAAGAGCATATCTATGTTATCGAGGACACGGGCACCGATGTGCATGAGGAAGATGCGGCAAGAAGGCTGGCGGCGGCTTTTACCGGGCCTGAGTTCAGTCAATCGGGCGTCAAAGAAGGGCGCATAGACCTTATCTCCACAATCAGCGGTCTTTTTAAGGTCAATGTTCCCTTACTTAACGAAATCAATTCCATCGATGGCATTGCGCTGACCACAAGGCATAATAATACGGTTTGTCAACCCGGTACGCTGTTGGCTGGCACCAAGATTGTGCCTCTGTATATAGCGGAGGGTGAATTAGTCAGGGTTGAAGATCTATGCCGGCGCAAGGGCAAAGTGCTTGAAATCTTGCCATTCATCCTCAAGAAGGTTGGCGTAGTGGTCACCGGCAGCGAGGTGTACAAGGGGTTGATTGAAGATAAGTTTACTGATGCTATCCGCGCCAAGGTAGAAGCGCTGGGTGCGCATATCATACACAGCGCTATTGTGCCGGACGATGAGAAGATGATTGCCGATGCTGTGCTGGATATGAAGGCACGAGGGGCGGAGATGATTTTCGCATGCGGCGGCTTTTCGGTTGATCCGGATGACGTAACCGTCGAGGGTTTGGAGCAGAGCGGTGCCAGAATCATTTCCTACGGAGTCCCTGTTATGCCTGGCACGATGTGTTTGGTGGGCGGCCTGGATGGCATTCCAATACTGGGTGCGCCTGCTTGTGCCATCTGGAACAAGGCTACTTTTGTAGAAGCGCTGTTGCCGCGCATGCTGGCCGGCGAAAATATCACCCGGGCGGATACGGTGGCGCTGGGGCATGGTGGGCTATGCCTCGGATGCAAGCCGTGCAATTATCCCATTTGCCCGTTCTGCAAATAGAGATGCTAAATATGGTGGGCTTCGCTTCCGATAGCCAGCCTGACGTTTGATAAAGAGGCCTATGTTCTCTTTGGTTGGATATAAATTGGCCCTATTAAACAAGGCCCCTATTGCTATTTTGGGTTAAAATGATACAAAATAACTGCCCCTTTCAATCGCTCGGTTTACTCAGGGCTTGATACTGATAAACCTTCATTCTAAAGCTAAAATATTATATCCATCATACTTAGTCTATTGGATGCTTTTTACTGTTGACAGATTACGGGATTAGTATTATGATAAACAAATGAGAAAGAGAATCATTCGCAAAACAAACGAAATGCAAGGACATCCTCAAACCAGGCAACGAGATTTGCTTCTGCAAATTATTCGCGAAGCCGATGGTCATCTTGATGCCAAGAAATTATTCACACTGGCCAATGATAGGGATACACGCATCAGCACTGCCACGGTTTATCGTAACCTTCATCTCTTTAGCAAGTTAGGCCTCATAGATGAGAAGAGGTTGGGACAGGCGCGTTGCTCCTATGAGATCAAGCATGCTAAACAGCACCAGCATCTGGTTTGCGGAGGTTGCGGTAAAGTGGTTGATTTTGAATGCCCGCTGAGCGAACTTGTTGATAAAGTGAAAGAAGAACAAGGCTTTTCTGTAACCAAAGCCGAGCTTTACCTTGAAGGTTATTGCGTGAAATGCTCGAAGGATAAACCAGGGAAAGACAGTGCCTGGTAAGGTGGCTTTATTAGATTATAGTAAATGCCACCCTGATCAATGCGAAGGCGGCATATGCAAGGCGAGTTTGGCTTGCAGTTACAGGCTGATTAAACAAGATAACTTGTATGAGATACCTACAACTGGATTATTTACCTGCAGGGGTTGTGGAGAGTGTTTGCGAGCGTGTCCTTTGTTTGCGATAAGAATATCCAAAACGTAAAAGGTGATCGGATGGTTGATTGAAAATTATTAAGCGTATAACTCGGCAGTTATTGAAATTAAAATTAAAACTAAAGGAGAAATAAATGGTACTGGAAATCAACGATCAGAACTTTGAAACTGAGGTAATAAAATCAACTACTCCCGTAGTCGTCGACTTCTGGGCGCCCTGGTGCGGCCCCTGCCGCATGCTTGCGCCTGTAACCGAAAAGCTGGCAGGCGAATATAGCGGTAAAGTGAAATTCTGCAAAATAAATGTCGATGACAATCCTGCAATGTCACAGAAATACGGGGTAAGTAGCATACCGACCATGGTCTTCTTCAAGAACGGGATTAAGAAAGACACGACTGTCGGCGCACTCCCTGAAAGTACTCTGAAACCCAAGATTGAAGCCCTGGTCTAGTAACACCTTCCTCTAGTAAATTCGAATAAATTGATAAAGGAGCAAAACATGAAAAAGAATATGGGAACGACTGACCGGGTAATAAGAGCTATCGTTGGCATTGCAGCACTGGTGGTTTCATTCTTGGTCCCGTCTTTAGCCTGGCAAATAGTACTCTGGGTGGTGAGTGCGTTAATGCTCATTACATCAGCAATAGGCGTTTGTCCGGCTTACATGCCATTTCATATTTCTACCAAGAAATAACACCACCTGCGGCTAGCATGGTTTTTATACAAACTGCCGAATAGCAAATATTAAACGCGGCAGTACTGACAGGTAGAAAATAGCTGTGGACTTGGGCAAGGCAGATTTTATTTATTACAAAATCTGCCTTGCCATATTGCCGGGGCTGCACCGCAGATAAAGCTGCTGAGAAGCTAATCAATAATTTACGCTTTGACAACAGTGGATGGGAGTGAGCTTTTGAATAATTTGGAAACCCAAATAGGATTAGAAGATACAGATCTGGAAAATGGTTTAACAACTCAGGAAGTCCAAAAGAGACTTGCAGGTCATGGTTACAACGAAGTGCCTGAAAAGAAAGAAAGCTTCCTCTCAAGACTTAAAAAGCGGTTCTGGGGCATTGTGCCCTGGATGCTCGAGGCCACAACAATTGTCACACTGATACTCGGTAAGTATGTAGACGCGCTGGTTATCCTGGGGCTTCTATTGTTCAACGCCGGGATGTCCCTCTGGCGCGAAGGTAAAGCAAAAGCAGCAATGGGCCTGTTAAAGCAAAAACTGCGCATCCAAAGCCGCGTGAAAAGAGATGGGAAATGGGTGACTGTGCCGGCCAGAGAACTCGTCCCCGGAGACGTCGTCCGCGTCAGGATAGGTGACTTCCTGCCGGCGGATATAAAGATAATGGACGGTTTCCTTGGGCTCGACCAGTCGGCCCTCACCGGTGAATCCATAAACGTGGAGAAATCGGTTGGTGAGATAGCCTATTCGGGGTCAGCCATCAAGAACGGAGAAGCCACTGGAGTCGTCCATGCCATCGGAACCAAGACATATTTCGGGAAGACGATCTCGCTGCTTCAACAGGCCAAACCAAAACTCCACATGGAGGAGATAACGGCTCGGGTTGCGCGTCGGCTAGCCATGATAGTGCTTGCATCGATCTTGGTAGTGTTCATATTTGCGCTGTTTGCAGGCTTCAAAATGACTTTGCTGTTACCCCTGGCAGGGGTATTGCTCGTAGCGTCCGTGCCGGTAGCCATGCCGACCATGTTTACCGTTAACATGGCGCTAGGTTCAGGCGTGCTTGCCAAACGTGGTGTACTGGTGACAAGACTCAGCGCCAGTGAAGACGCGGCCACCATGGACGTGCTATGCGTAGACAAGACCGGTACTGTCACGATGAACAAGCTTTTTGTAGAAGAGACCGTCCCACTGAATGGGTTCACCAATTCCGATGTGTTACTCTTCGGCTCACTATCTTCGAAAGAGGCAAATCACGACCCCATCGATATCGCTTTTCTTAAAGCTGCGAAAGAGTCCGGTGTCTCTCTGGAACCTTACGTTCAAACCGGATTCGTGCCTTTTAACCCCAAGAACAGGATGACCGAAGCCAAAATCGAAAACAATGGCAAAACCTTCTACGTAGGTAAGGGTTCGGTCGATAGGCTGTGCGTTGTCTGCCATGTTGCGGAAAAGGATGCGGAAGAACTCACCAAACAGGCTGAAGCGCTTTCCGAAAATGGTCTACGGGTCATTGCAGTGGCCAGAGGCGATGAAAGGGCCAGTCTTGAGATTGTCGGCTTGGTGGGGGTGGCGGACAGAATAAGACCCGATACACGCGAAACACTCGATAAGCTTCGGGAACTCGGGATATCCGTTAAAATGCTTACCGGCGACGCGCTACCCATCGCAAAAAACATCGCGCGCCAAATAGGATTAGGCGACAATATCACAACGATGCCGAAAGTCGTGGAAGGTGAAGGGCTGGCCAAAAGAGTCGACTTGATGATTGAAGACACCCATGGGATCGCACAGATTTACCCGGAGGATAAGTTCACAATAGTCAAGGCTCTCCAGCGCCTGGGGCACATCGTCGGTATGACGGGCGACGGGGTGAATGACGCTCCCGCTCTGGGTCAGGCGGAAGTCGGCATAGCCGTTAAGAACTCTGCAGACGTGGCCAAAGACTCCGCGAGCGCCATTCTCACCGCAGACGGGCTCGGCGGGATAATTACGATGGTCAACATATCCAGAACTATCTACCAGCGGATATACAGCTGGGCATTGATGATGGTCGCCCGAAAGTCGAACATCATCGGGTACATCGTCATAATGCTGCTATTGACCCGCTCGTTCATGCTATCGATAACCGGCACGGTTATAATGTTATTCTTGGGAGACTTCGGCTCGATGGCGATATCGTCCGATAAGGTGAGGCTTTCTGCGAAGCCCGATTCATTTAAAGTCTCCAGATTGTTCGGAGTGGGCGGATGGCTCGGCGTTCTGATGATCATCGAAGGGGTTATTCTAACGATGGCATCACTGGCAATGTTCCACTTGAAGGGGAACGCTGACAAAATCTACACTTTCGGGTTCACTTATCTTAACCTGGCGGGTATATTTACCATCATGGTCGTGCGCGAGCGCGGCCATTTCTGGGAGTCACGTCCCAGCAGGATGCTCGGGATCACGGTTTTGACCGAAGTCTTGCTGGTCCTGTTAATATCGCTGGTAGGCGTTCTGGAACTTGCGCCGTTAGGTTTTGCGCCTACGTTTACGATACTTGCTTATACGCTTCTGGTAACCTTCTTAATCAACGACCAGGTTAAGGTACTTTTAATACGCAAATTTAAGACTGATTAAATGCAGACTAAAAACAGTGTTTCGTTGGGATATTGCATAAATGGATAACATCACCTTCTGGGCCGCATTCGCTGCAGGCATTGCCTCTTTTATAACGCCTTGCGTTCTCCCCATGGTGCCGATATACCTTGCCAGTCTGGCCGGCCCCGACGTTTTGGAGAGGAAAGATGAAAGCCGCTGGCCTCTCTTCTTACACGCCCTCAGTTTCGTTGTCGGAATGAGCCTGGTGTTCACTTTAACAGGCGCATTGGCTGGGCTGGCTGGCATTAGCATCAATCCAAATTCAGCGGTGGTGAAGAAGATATCTGGAGGTCTGTTAATCTTCTTCGGGCTTTTCATGCTGGGAGCTGGTTTTATCCCGTGGCTCAATTTCGAAAAACGCCTTTCACCGGAAACGGGCCCTAGGAGCGGTTATATCCGTTCTTTCATCGTAGGAGCAGCTTTCACCGTGGCCTGGACACCATGCCTGAGCCCCATACTGGGCAGCGTGCTTACCCTGGCCTTAAATTCCAGTACGGCAGGGCGCGGAGCTTTGCTCCTCGCGGCCTATTCCTTGGGAATGGGGCTGCCATTTTTATTGATAGGAGCATTTTTCAGCAGATTAACACCCATGCTAAAACGCATCGGCCGCTATAGCCGCTGGATTTATTTTGGCAGTGGAGGGTTGCTGGTGGTTGCTGGGGTACTAATATCACTCGGCAAGCTCAGCTTCCTCTACCTGAAAGGTTAGGATAATAATGAGAAAAATAGTTGCTGCATTGATAGGAGTATCGATTTTAATTTCGCTTATTCCGGGGTGTGCCACCACAGGAAGCAGCACGGAATTCGGAAACCGCGTTGGCAACAAGGCCAGCGATTTCACGCTCAAGGATTTGGATGGAAACACGCTAACGCTATCAGCCCTGCTCGGGCAACCCGTAATGATAAACTTCTGGTCCACAACGTGAGGTTACTGCATAGGGGAGTTTCCCCTTATTCAAACCGCATACGATCAGGAAGCATCCAAAGACGATGGGGTAGTTATACTCACCGTTGGTATTAATGATTCGAGTAAGGTCATTTCGGCTTTTATGCAGTCCCACAAATATAACGTGCCTGTTCTGTTGGACACCGCTTCCTCGGTGGCGCTGGAATATAGCGTCTCTGCCATCCCCACTACTATTTTTATCAACCGAGATGGGATTATCCAGTACATCGGACGTGGCGCGTTCCAAACTCAGAACGAGCTTCAGAACGCACTGAACAAGATAAAGTGATAAAGGGATATCGTTTACGTATACAAAGACAAATGAAAATTCCCGTTAACCAAATCTCTACTGTTTTCGACATGAGCCAACATGACTCATATATGCATATATTCTAAATATATAATAAGTATCTGGTCGGGCTTGATAAACATCTAACAGGAGAACAACTTTGAAATTAAAAGAAATGGCACCCATGATGAAAGAGTTCTTTTCCGGATACATTGACTACCATAAGGAAATCAAGAAACATGATGTGTGGATAAAGAAATATGCAGCTACCAAAGGGTTAAAGGTAAACCCGCACTGGATGTTTTATACCAACCTGAAGATATGGATCGCAGAAAGTGAAAGTATATTTGGCAAACGCTATTGCCCATGCTTCGAGCCTGGCGAAAATGCCGAGGTAAATAAACGGCTGCTGTGCCCTTGTAGTTTTGCCCAAGAGGATATTCAAAAGCACGGCTCATGCCATTGTGTGCTGTTCGGTAGAGGAGATTTAACCGATGAGGGGTTCAAGGAAGGCGAAACACGCTTGATGCAAGAATATCGGGGAACCCCGCTCAACCTGGAAAACGGGATACTGGATACCCGCGGTGCCCATATCGATCCGGCGCGAGGACTGCCGGTACCGGACAGTCTACACCAGGTCAAACGTGCCTTGAACAAAGCGAGAGGCCAAACGCTTGAAGTGATAGTAGAAACCAATGTTGAAGTTGAAAACCTCGGTAAGTTCGCCGGAAAACAGGGGCTAAATTTTCGTAGTTCCAAGGTGGGTGACACCTGGCATGTCGAATTAATTCCAAGGGCCACAGCTTGATAGCGGATTAGCGCGTCGTTGACGCGCATCAATTGCACATTTAATTTACTTGATTTTAAATATGATGGTATCTGTATTACTTCGGAGGCTTACCATGACAGGGGTAAATGTCAGTGGCTATTCCAGGGGCATTCCAATCGTCAGGCCTTAAAAGACTATGAGAGAACACCCGGGAGCATCTTTTCGGGTGCTAGGCAGATACGGGATGGGCCACAGAAGACATAACCAGGTTTGGAGTTAATAAAGGATATTCCGTAAATTGCGAGAAAACCGCAAATGGTTACGAGCTTCTATTGAAACCGATCGCTTAAATGTCCGCCAGAATAGACAGAACATCATTGAACTGAAAAATAGCATGGCAGCAGTCCATCATCTTTAGTTCATCAGGCCGAGTAACTTAAGGTCTCACCGACGGGGAATATTTTAGGCATTTTTGTAGGTTTTCGCATGACTGAAATGAGATCTCCTACTTTGTTATTGCAAACACCGCCGACACGCCAGACATTCACAACTCTCTTGTTCTTGAGATAGCCTGCCCGGTATTATCCTCATTGACTGCTTCAACCTGACAACATCTTGTTGTGCGATTGGGCTAGTCTTGAACCATCTTCTGACGGCAGTTAACAGGTCCGCTTGGAAACTGTCAGGACTCAATTCGCCCAGCGAATACAACGAATATAACCCATCAGTTCTCATTCGGAGAAACCCGGCTTGATTAAGCATTTTGATATGGCGTGAAACCCTTGCCTGTGGGATGTCGAGGGCATGCATAATCTCGCAAACACAGCATTCCCTGACCATAAGAACGTGAAGGATGCGAATCCGGGTTTCATCGCATAAAGCTTGAGCAACCAGAGTTAAATTATCCATATTTAGCGAAGAGAACAGCTCTTTTATTTTCAATTGATATTATGGCAAGACCTTCGTTTTGTCAAAAAGATCTTATTTTCATCCAGAGTGTCGTCCACTAATAACATTCCAACATAAATGGTAATCGTTGATTTCTCCCTACATTGCTATTGCAATAAATTTTATTGTCATTATAAGCATATACTATTGACATTGAATCTGGATAATTGTACTATCCTTATACTCGGTGAAGCGATTATATTAAATCCGCCATTATTTTTAGAATGTGTAACATCAAAATCATATATTCCGGAGGTGAATAAAGGGGAAATTACTTGCTGGTTAAAATTCATCCAATACCAAACAGCCGTAATATCTAAGAAATAATATAAAAAGGAGGATTTTAATGGGGGTAAAAAGAGAGCTTTCAACGCCGGTTAGCAGGAGAGAATTCCTCAAAACCGCTGGTGTCCTTGGATTAATTGCAGCAGGTGGCGGGGGGCTATCCTTGTTCACAACTTCCTGCAAAACGTCTACACCGTCGACAGTGACCCTGACGAATACCCAGACAGCAACCACCACAGCCACAACGACGGCCACAGTTACAATGGAAAACAAGGTGGTTATTTATTCGACTCATACGGATGCTATGTTGGGCGTGGTGGCAGACGCATTTACAAAAGAAACAGGTGTTAATGTCGAGTACCTCAATTTGCAGGGTGCGTTGCAGGAGCGCGTCAGTGCTGAAATCGGCAATCCGCAATCTGATGTTATGTACGGCGGTGCTCAATCCGTATTCATGAATCTAAAAGCTCAAAAGGCATTCGAAGCATTTAACCCGACGTGGGGACCGAGTCTGGACCCCATTTTCAAAGACAGTGAAAATTACTTCTTCGGAACCATCAAAACACCTGTTATTTTGTTCTATAATTCGGATGTAATCAACGCTGCGGATTTACCAAAAGACTGGGCCGATCTTAGTGATGTAAAATATGCCGGAAAATTGGAATTCAGAAGCGCCCTGTCATCATCCGCCCAGGTTATGTATTCTGCTTTACTTCAGCAGTATGAGCGGAAAGGATCTCTAGACGCGGGCTGGGCATTCCTGAAGGCAATGGACAAAAATGTGAAACAGTATTTTGACAGCGGTACTCTGATGTATCAGTCTATCGGCAGAAAAGAAGCTGGTATAAGTTTTGCAGTTCTGAACGATATTGAAGACAATATCATTAACAACAAACTCCCTTTTAAAATAGTTGACCTTAAAAGTGGTGCTCCGATTATCACGGACTCCATCGCGGTGATCAAAAACGCAAAGCATCCCGTAGCCGCGAGGGCTTTTGCGGAATTCGCCGGCAGCGCCAAAATCCAGAGCCTCCTAGCGAATCAATTCAACAGAGTGCCAACTCTTAAGGACGCTTATAAGGATTCACCGGCATGGATGGGTCAGGTAACTTTCACCGTAATGGATGTTGATTGGACTGACCTCGCGGCTAAACAGAGCGGCTGGATGCAAAAATGGGATACGGAAGTCAAGAATTCTTCTCCGAAAAACTGACAACGGGTAAATGAAGCGCGTACTTAATATCTCCCTGTTGTTGATGCTGGGAATATTGATTGTATTCCCCGCAATGAAGACACTCCTGGTCAGTTTTCAGACTGACCAGGGTGTCTCGTTTGCTAATTATGAGTATCTGTTTAAAACGCCAGGATCCCTTAATGCGATAAGCAATACCTTGTTACTCGGATTTTTGACAGTATTGATCTGCGGCGCTGTAGGTACATTTTTGGCTTTCTTCGTTCATTATTTTGATTTTCCGTTCAGGAATATTCTTGACAAAGTTTTGATGCTACCTCTGGTTGTTCCGGGACTAATTATTGTATTTGCTTTCGTACAATTATATGGAGAAAGCGGTCTCGTAACAAAGACGATAGAGAATCTGTTCTCGATGGGTGGTCCTCTTTACCACTTTAGTGGGTTAGGCGGGATCCTCTTTATCCACGCGTGTACCCAATATATCTATTTTTATATAAATGTTTCTATCGCAATCAAGCAACTGGACCGTTCGGTAATTGAAGCCAGTGTGAATCTGGGCGCATCGACATGGAAAGTCTTTAAAACAATCATATTGCCATATATCATGCCTGCATTGATCAGTTCCAGTATCCTGACCTTTATGACGGGGATCGGTTCTTTTTCGGCTCCCAGCATTATAGGTGGCAATTTCAAAGTGCTAACAACCCAGGTTTTACTTTCAAAAGCAACTATGAATCTGGACCTCGCAGCAGCACAAGTTATTGTTTTGTGTTTCTTTGCATTAAGCTACCTGGCAATTGCAAGTTATTATGGGAAAAAATCTTCATTCATGTCTTCCATCAAAGGATTACCGATAGAACATGTGAAGATCGGGAATCCCTTTCTCAAGGGAACTATGTCGCTGACAGCCATCATCATTGTTCTCATGATTGTTCTACCCATATTTACGATAGTATTTCTATCTTTTGTCAAACCTGGCACCTGGGTGGTGGATATCTATCCCAGGGCTTTCAATTTGGGAAATTATATAAATTTATTCTCCAATTCTCGTGTTTTCGCCCCATTTGCGAATAGCATCAAGATGGCGTCGATTGCCGCGCTGGCGACGATCGGTGTGGCGATACCGGCCTCATATGTCCTAACAAAAACCCAATCTCGCACGAACCCAATATTAGAGTTCATGGTGATGTTACCTTTTGCATTGCCCGCAAGTGCGATTGCGATTAATATGATAAACGGTTTCAGCAGTACGCTTTTGGGGACTTGGATATTTCTGCCTCTCGCATATTTTGTGAGCCTTGTTCCACTGGCTGTCAGATCCGTAAGATTATCATATGAACGCTTGCAAAATGAATTTGGTGAAGCGTCTCAAAATTTAGGCGCTACTAGACTGCAAACTTTCATCAATATAACATTCCCATTGATTGCACCCGGCGTCTGGGCCGGGTTTTTACTAGTGTTCATTCGAAGCCTAGGCGAATATACGATTTCCGTATTACTCTACACGGCTTCGAACAAACCGATTTCAATCGCGATGGTAAATAGCATGTATGCATTTGATATAGGACTTGCAATGGCTTACGGGGCTTTGGTGCTGGCAATAACATTTATTGGAACAAGCTTGATAAAAAATTTACAGACATTTCTTAAATAAGAAAGAAGCGTGAGAATGAAAACGGATGCTGGTACACATACTATAAAGAAAGAAAATGAGGATGTTTATGGCATCACCCGTTATGGCGTTTTTGTAATGGATGGTGCATCAGCATTGACACAACGCGGTTTTTGCCCCGCTGAAAACGATGTAGTTTGGATGGTGAAATGGTGGGAAATGTATCTGAAAGCGCACCTTGATGAATTGGAACGGTCTCTTCACGATATTGTTGAAAAAGGGGTCAGCTCTTTTAATGAAGCCTTCTCCATGTATAAGCCAGTAAAACTACTATCCCAGTTGGAAAAAGTTTCTGCTTCAATCGGTATCATCAGAATGCTTGACAAGCAGCTTGAATGTCTTGTATTGGGGGATGTCGAAATTTCAATTAAACACAAAGGCGGCCAACTTGATATTTTAACTGATGAACGAATCAAGCATTTAGACGCTCAAGTCATACAGCTTATGAATAAGAACAGCGACAGGGAAAAGGCGTGCGTGTTTAAAGGATTTACGTCAGAGGAGTGGTCGCTTCTGAGAAATAATCGCGAGAAAATGAACACGGAAGATGGGTACTACATATTAAGTCACGATGTAGCGGCAATCAAAAAAGCGATATATAGAGTGTATCCATTAGAAAAGCTGGAGAGTTGTTTATTGTCCAGTGATGGAATCAATCCGCTTGATCGATTTTATTCGAGGATCAAATTAATGGAGGAAATAAAAAAAACAGGCGTAAATCATCTGCTTGAGAAACTCAGAAACTGGGAAAGCACCGATGAAAGGAAGGTTGTTTTACACCGGCTCAAAACACATGATGATGCTACAGTTGTATTCTTGGAATTTAACGAAAATGATGTTAATTTAAACCGAGGCACCACAAATTAATATTCAACTTAACAATGTGAGCCACTACTACGGGGATCAAAAAGTCATTGATCAGGTTTCGATGTATGTTAATGATGGAGAGTTAGTGGCGCTTCTAGGGCCTTCAGGCTGCGGAAAATCAACACTTTTAAAATTGATAGCAGGAATAATCCCAATTACCCAAGGCGATATATATTTTGGCGGTCAAAAGGTTAATTTATGGTCATCCAAAAAGCGTAATGCAGTCATGATGTTTCAAAATTATGCGCTTTTCCCGCACATGACGGTTGAAGAAAACATCGGGTATGGTCTTCGAATGAAAGGAACCGATTCCGGAGTCCGGCAAGAAAAAGTTGAAGGGATTATGGGAAAAATACAATTGGAAGGGTACGGGAAACGCATGATCAATGAACTTAGCGGGGGCCAGCAACAGCGTGTAGCCCTGGCAAGGGCGTTGGTTGTTGAGCCGGACGTTTTGCTGTTTGATGAACCCTTAAGCAATTTGGATAAAAAGCTGAGGGTGTCGATGCGCCGTGAAATTAGAGCGATCCAAAAGGATATTGGAATAACAAGTATATATGTAACCCATGATCAGGAAGAATCCATGGCAATCGCTAACAGAATTATTATTATGAGAGACGGTAAAATAGAGCAAGAAGGAAATCCGTTGGAAGTTTACGAGAGGCCGGTCAACAGGTTTGTTGCAAATTTTATGGGAGACTGCAATATCTTCGAATATCACGATCAGTTTACGATGTGCCGCCCGGATGCTATCAGATTATCGTTGAATGGAGCAGAAGAGGGTGTTGTTACCTTAATCGAATATTTGGGGAGCATACAACGGGTTAAATTATCATGGCGTGGACGTGAGATAATTGTAGAGGCATTCACGAGACAAATCAAAGATTATCCTTTCCAGATAGGGGATATTGTGCGATTTGATTTTGATAAAAGTGAACAGGTATCGATCAATGGATCACGATGAATTAAGTGAATTTGCTCCGGTTTTCTTCGTGTGATCAAAATGGTAACTCGATTAACCCTTTTTGTTGGGATTGAAAGGTTTCGCATTAAAACATGGAGCCTGGGGCCTCTCTTACTTCCTTGTGCATGGGGAACCAGCCTCTTTCATATTATATTCAATACGATTAAAATGCTTTAAGGTCAAATACTGATTAATGGTTCTGTTAGACGTATAACCGGATTTCACCGAGTGGGGGGCAATATTTGATACAAGTTGACATCCCTGGGCAGCGGATATATCAATTCGAAAACCTTGTTTTGGATCTTAACGGCACACTCACAGTAGACGGTGCTTTGATAGAGGGTGTCCTGGAAAGGATTACCTTACTCCGAAGTATGCTGAACATCTTGATTGTTACTGCAGATACTCGCGGCAAAGCCCGGGAAATCGCGGAAATCCTGCAGTTGCCTATACATAAAGTCAACAAAGGGAACGAACAAAATCAAAAGTTAAAACTGGTGCGTCACCTAGGTATCAAAGGTACCGCGTGTATAGGTAACGGGTCCATTGATACCTCCATGCTAAAAGAAGCGATCCTGGGGATATGTGTTATTGGCCCTGAAGGCACGTCTGTTGAAGCAATAGTAAATAGCAACCTGGTTGTGCCCAGCATAAACGCGGCTTTGGATCTATTTATTAAACCCGAAAGACTGATCGCAACGCTTCGTAAATAATATTCCTTTCGCATCGTGATATCATTTCGCCCCATCCCTGAGTGCATCGGTTATTATCTGCTTTATCTCATTATTATCAAGCACTCGCCCCGCGCTTTTAACGATATCGTTGATAACAAGCGCCGGGAATGACTTGACGTTATAATCCAGGATTTTTGCTTTGTCTAGAATATATTCAATCTCCGCATCTATTTTCATTTCCCGGACAGTCTCCCGCACCAGCTTGTCAAGCGTTTGACATTTGATACAACCTGAACCCAGTACTTTGATATTCATATTGGTCCCCCCTGATGGGGCTCCATTTGTGCCCCGATAAAATCTTGTGCAAGTCCGCGGTACTATAATATTAAAAGTTCCCCACAGTTATGACCCGCCGAGACAACTCATAAAAAAATCAATGTCCGTAAAAGCACAACCTTTCGAGATTTAACAAGGCGCAAACTCCCGCGCCTGTTATGCCGAAAATAATCAGCTGCTTCTCCTTGGATTTGATTTCTTCATAAATATAATCAAAGGTCCCATTGGACAACGTGCTGCTGGTTACCAATAGCAAGTCACTCCACTCTATCAGCCGTGCGGTATCTTTGTCGCCGTCCCATATCTCGACGCCGTATCTCTTTTGCCCGATGTTGGTGGGATTAAGGTCCGTGCCATTGATATGCTCTGCTCCAAAAGTAGTGGCCAGGTTCTCCAGAATGGCTGGCTGGTAACCGATCAAACCGATATTGATCTTTCCGAAACGATTAAGTAAATCCCTGGCTATTTCCGATGCACATTTTTCCGGCTCCTGATCCCGGCAATGGCGCACCCGCTCCGCCATCCCCAGATGGCTGGTTACCGCGTTAAGTGTGGACAACAAGATGGCTCTGTTCCCCGCATCCGACAAGGGAAGCTCGAGTACGTCTTTCAGGCTTCCCTCATAAAGCCGTGGCTTGCTCGTAAAAGCCTGCCCGTAACCGCCGCGGAATTCGGCTTCAACTATAACTTCCTTGCCGGCAAGAAGGGGGAAGTCCTGGCGGCTGGGATTGCCTATAGCTTGCATAGGTGATAGCGGTCCTGCGACTACGCGGATGTGGTCCTGCAACAAAGCGTTTTGCGCAGCTATACGACTGAGCTCCCGTTGGGCCTGTTCTAATATTGGTTCCAATGCTTTTTTACCTCCTCTATGTCTGTTATATTACCAGGCTTTTTCAAAAATGGGCTGAACTTTTTCGGAACAAGAGGGCTGAACGATGCCGGTAGCATGCTTAGCCCCTTCCGATACACTAGCGAATTGTTTGTTACTTGGAGGCGATGACAAAACCATACTTTACGAAGACGGCTTTCGCCTGGACACTGCTAAGAAAATTCAGATAATCTTGGGCGGCAGTGACATTCTTGCTGGCTTTAAGGACCGCTGCTGGATATGAGATAGTGGCATTCACATCGGCTGGACCGGCGGCGACGACCATGACATTGCTATCAGCCAGGGCATCGGTTGAAAAGACAATGGCTGCATCCGCATTGCCGCTGTCCACATATTGCATCAATTGCGTCACTACCGAGGCCAGCACAAACTTAGACTGAATGGCTGATAATATACCAAGCTCAGTGAAAGTCTGCTGGGCCAGGGCACCTAGAACTGTGGATTTAGGGTCGCCGATGCCAATGATTTTGACCTTGGAGAGTGTGAGGTCGTTAAACCCTGTGATGCCCAGCGGATTGCCCTTGGGTACTATCAAAACCGTTGTGTTGTTTAAAAGGTTTATGCGCGTCCCAGCTAGCAACAGATTTTCGTTCTGGAGATTGTCCATGTGCTGCGAATCCGCCGAAAAAAATACATCGCATGAGAGGCCGTTTTCAATCTGCGCCTGAATGGTGCCGACACTGGCATAATTTGGCGTAATCGTCACCCATGGTTTAGATTGAGTATATAACGCATTCACTTCGTTTAATGCGTTGGTCAGGGTAGCAGCAGCAGAAATATTGAGGGTAACAGGCACGGCCGTCGTTGTAGCAATCTGTGTGGTTGTGGTTGTGGTTGTAGCGATAGCCGTTGTAGTAACAAGGTTGGTTTGTGTGGCCGTAACAGTGTTCAATTGAGTGGCTGTAACAGTGTTCAATTGAGTGGATGTTACAGTGCTCATTTGAGTGGCGATAGCAGTGATTGTCATCGGTGCCAATGTTGAACAACCCGAAATAGATAATACAAACACCGCACCCAAAATCAGGCTAATTTTCTTCATAACGGACATCTAACATTCCCCTTTCAAATTGGTCTAGTCTATTTGGTGGATCGAGCAAGCGTCAGTTCAAATTATGCCTCCCCTGATAAATATTATTTATAGCCTAGTTTAATAGGCGAAATATCATTAACGATATACCGTATCCCCAAAACTGGGATATATTACATGAGATATATCTGCTTGTCAAGAAAGTCTGCTATTATTTCGGTGGGAAATTGTAACGAGACCAAATAACGTTCCGATCCATGAAACAGTACAGGAAATAACATGATAGTGAGGGGGGAGGTTGGATGTACTTGGAACACTAGACATCGAGCCCTTCTTAAGCCCTTCGATCTGTAATTGGATAACGTATAGTGTAAGAAGCCAGATTGTTACACATCAACTACGCCACCATAATAGACCCGATTCTAAGGGATGCGCGAAAACTTCTACCAGAGTTCGGTGGGATGCGTCCTGATGACCGCGTGCTGGACGTGTGCTGCGGCACCGGGGCGCAAGTATATGAATACCTCCGCAAAGGGATCATAGCCATTGGAGTGGACATCGATCCGCATATGCTCGACTTAGCGCGTCGATATTATGCACATTCTGATGCGGCTTCGGAAACATTCATATTAGGGGACGCCTCCCATATGCCCTTTGATGACGCCAGCTTCGATTTCACCTCTGTCTCCCTGGCCTTGCATGATAAGGAGTTGACGTTGGTGGATGCGATTGTAAGCGAGATGAAACGAGTAACTTGCCCGGATGGATTTCTTGTTTTCATGGATTACAGCGTCCCCTTACCTCGAAGGCTGACTGGTTTCCTAATCCGCATCATTGAGCGAATGGCAGGAGTAGTGCATTTCCGTAATTTCAAAGGTTTTTTGAACAACGGAGGGTTGATGCGTATATTGGATAAAAACGGATTGACGATGCTGAAATCCACGCTAGTTTCAGATGGAAATATCACTTTGATTCTAGCCCGGAAGACGTTACCCCCTAAAATGGTATAACCTTTAAGTAGAATCCTCAGTTGCAGCAAAGCGTTGAAAGACGGGCTCATGGTTTGCGATGGTTTTTCAGGGGAAGGCATTTTGTTGTTAAAAATGGATGATCCGAAGAAATTCTCGCGCGGTGTTTATTCCCTTCAAAAACAACTGGTGGACATATAGTCATCGAATGGCGGGGAATATCTTGTCTGCGGACCGTGTGTTGCTTCCCGGGGCCTTGAGACCGTTGACCTGGTTGACGGGCCTTCAGCAGCGAATATACCACATTCGTAGGGCAATTTGTCACTGCAACCAACGTTCTCGTTTATTGATTTATTATTCTGGATTGCCGGGTCCAAAATAATTGCCGGCCGATTAAATCGTATGCAACAATTATTTTAAAATGATATTTTTCAGCTGGTTCTCGACAAATGTGTCCATCGGCTGAACATCCGCAGATTGAATCAAAAGAAAACAAGTCACATTGATGTAATCACTGCGCGACAGGCTGCCCGGGGCATACAGCGGCATGAAATATGAAATAAAATCCAGCATGTCCGCCGCGTTATTGGCGAAGAAGACCGCGTTGTCGCTTCGCCCCAGGGTGCCGCCGGGCTTCCATAGGGCCGGCCCGTTCGCTCCCTGCCCTGTGCTCCCATGGCAAGGTGCGCAGTAGTTGTAATAGACTGTCGTGCCCTTGGTCGAAAGCGTGGAGTAAGTTGAAAATTCGATTGATGAAACCGGCGGTGTTGTCGAGGGGGTGGCAGTTGGGATGGGTTCGGAACTGGACGGGACCGGAGTCACATTCGCCACTGTTTCTGAAAGAGTCGAAGGCGAAGCGGATTTTGTAGTAATTGATGTCGTCGTACCGGTTTTGGCGGTCGCTTGGGGCGTAGTGGGGGCAATGGAAGTATTCGCGCCGCAAGCCTCACTTGTTAAAACAGTTGCAAGCATTATAACTATTACCGTGAAAAATTTTCGAAATTGCATAATTCTCTCTCTTGATTCTGATTCCACATTCTATCCAGCGACGATTGGAAGTTTCAACTAAGCTGGTCAAGTATACATAGGGCGTACCTTACCTGCGCCTTTAACTGATCAACGGCATATTGTAAATTGCTCGCACTAATGGTTCTCCTTGTTTTGAAGGGAGCCCCCTCCGCAACTGAGGTATTTTTCGGATATAATATTGAAATATGCATATATACTAATATATACTTAGGTCGTTAGTCAAACCTCGATAAGCATCTGAAAGGGGACGTAAGCCCGATAATCTGCGATAATACAGGACCGGCGGAATAAACTTGAATAAATACCATTCGAGCATCAGCAGACGGGATTTCCTCAAATCGCTCGGTTTGGGAGCATTGGCATGCGGTGCTGCGCCGGTGCTTTTCCCTGCCCGGGCGGTACATGACCTTGACGAAATCATGGCATCCCCGGCGGCTGTTTCCATGCGGCCCTCTTATATACGAGAGGTAGAAAAGCCTACGGTAGATATTGACTGGACTGCAATGAACCGCTTCGACTACAGCAAGGTAGTCTGGGCCAGCGGCCTGCAGAAAGCCCTGGGAACTTCACAATATCTCCACGTCATGGAGGCCCAGAGAAACAACCGGTTAAGTCGTCTCAAGGCAAATACGCCTGGCTATACTCTGAAAGACGATGCTTTCGTCAATGCGACATACTTCGCGCCGACCAGCTTCATCGGGCCAACGACAAACCAGACACCAGGGGACCTCGGAGTCCCCGTCTACGAAGGAAAACCGGAGGAAAACGCCAGGATGATTCGCGCTTTTATGCGTTTTCACGGGGCGGCCGAAGTCGGTTTCGTGGAACTTGACTCGCTTACCACGGAAAAGCTGGTATATTCGTATGACACAGGCACCGGCGCGTCGCAGGGCTTGAAGCTGACCTTCTCGGATGCGACACAGGCGTCGGAAACAAAAACCGAACGGATCATACCCAGGAAGGCACGATGGGTAATAGTCTACACGATACGCATGGCCGATCAGCTAGTACAAAGCGCCCCCACGCAGATGATTATGGCGCCGACCGAAAATGCATATAACCTTAAAAGCATCATCCAGGGCCAGTTGCAACTTTTTCTTCGGGGGCTTGGTTATATGGGTTTGGGAGAAGCCAATCCTTATGACTCCCTCGGTTCCTCTGTTGGGTTCGGTATTATGGCCGGACTTGGAGAGCATAGCCGAACGATGCACATGGTGACCCCTGTGTATGGAGTCAGACAGAGGGTGTTCAAACTTATCACCGACCTCCCGCTCGCTCCGGGTAAACCGGTTGATTTCGGAGTCATGCGTTTTTGCCGCATATGTAAGAAATGCGCCGATCATTGCCCGTCTGGGGCGATTCCCAAAGACACGGAAACATCGTGGAATATCCGGGGGGATTATCAGCAAACAGGCATCAAGAGCTGGCATCGCGATGAAGCAGCGTGTTTAACCAATATAAAGATCATGGGCTATTCCGAGGGCTGTAGTACCTGTTTCGCAGTTTGCCCGCTTTCCCGGGGTATAAACGGGACCATTTTCAGGAATATCTTGAATAATGCAATCGCGACCGCACCGTCTCTCGACAAAGCTGTCAAAATGTTAGATGGCTTGATGGGAAATGGCCTGAATAAAAACCCTGATGAATTCTGGGACCTGGATCTCCCGCCGTTCGGCTGGGAATAACGCAGGGTCCGCCGCATCCTGGCGCATTCTTTCCACAATGCCTCATGGCGGCTGGATCGCCGCCGGCCTCAATGGGATGCCCTTTTCCTTGTAGTTTAAACTCGCTTGACCTGCTAAATAGCCCGGTCAACGCTTTTGGATATTGCATTTACAGGGTAAAATTGTCAGGTTATTAACTTCGAGATAATGCTCACTATATTTGTAGTCACCAGGAAAAAGTAGACTATGCCTGTGTAAAAACCCAGCAAATATAAAAGGCTGGTTGTACTGCCTGTTGCTGCTGCTACATGTTGCCTGAATGGACAGCCATCAGCCAGCGTAGAAAAATATGCCATCCCGATTGCGGCAATGGCGATTACTGCGGCTCCCCCTGCGGTACCTATATCCATTCCAAGGGGGTAATTGAGTATTTTCCCGCCTATAAGTTTAAAAAATGCATACCCTAGCACTCCGCCGGCTAAAAGCGCCCCATATCCTTTAAGCAGGCGAGTATCACGGATTAAAAACCAATCCCGGAAACCGCTTACTGCGCAAAAACGAGACCTTTGCCCGAGATATCCCAGAACCAAACCTATCACCAAAGTCGCTATAAAAGCCAACATAATAATTGGTCCTTTCTATGATCGACGTAAACGGAGTGTTGCCAGAAAAACCCCAAAAATGATAGCTGCCAGCATTATGCCCCCTAATACGCTTCCGTAACTTACCAGGAGCGCGGTTCGTATGGGACAGGCGCCGACGATCAATCCAAAGTTAGCCACAAGAAAACCAAAAAGTATGGCATTGAACTTGCTGCGTGTGCTGGCAGGTTTCATCTTTAATGTTGTCTTGAATTCCCCGCTCTTTATAGATGAAAATAGAGCTCCACCTGTTATGCCTGCTACCAGCAAAGACGGATAAACTAAAAATGCCGTGCTTATTGGCAAATGCATTCCGAAGATGTGGTTCATAAACCATTTGACCAGTATTGATGGATGACCGATCAAACAGACTCCATATGCCTGCGGAGGTTGTACATCAAAGAAAGCCTGGGCTGCCGCCGCAGCAATTCCGATTGTGAACCCTGTGATGACAATATAGTTAGGGTTTATCTTGAGTTTCATCTGATATGGGCCTCTAACCAGCTATAAAAAGGCAGCTTGCCTGTCCCGTTGCACAATGGACAGGCGTTCTTTGTTTCTACGTTTCCGGATTGGACCGTCACTCTATGCGGCTGGTTCAATATATCAGATACGGAGATGAATGTAAGTTGCTGGTCAACTGTTACAGTTGTGCCTCCGGGTACATCAACTTGTACCGGGAAAACACCTTCCGCGGCTGTATTTACATCCTTGCTTGAAGTGAGTGCTGGCTCGATATCATAAAAACTCACGGTTACGGTGCCGTTAATAGTTTTCGCTCCATCGTTCTCTATCAAAAGACTGACATCATAAGCGTATTGGACCTGCGGGTGGTCGCAACATGTCAAGGGGATGTAGCTTTCGATCAAATTACAGGCGGCTACCGTGGCTTTTAAACCCTGGGATGAAGCCAGTATCCCTGTGCCGTCGCAAGTCGGGCAAGGGAATTTGGGGAAGCTGATCAGACCCAATATCAAGGCAAAAGCGCTGACAAGAATGAAAGGGGTTGGCATCGTGTTTTTGCTGGTATGTATCTTTTTGGGAGCCGAAGGGGTGGGGTCTTTTTTCGATAACCATCTGGCCATCTATTTCCCTCCTTTATCAAAAATACTAAAGTATTTTTACATTTTTGTTCCATGCATCGTAATAGTCCCTGCAGACCACCGGGAACTGGTCTATTATATCCTTCACTTTGGTGGCGGGAGTCGGTCGGGCCAAAATCCCTGCCGTGCGGTTGGTGCGGCAGGCAAAAATCGCAGCGTTCTTGGGTTCCATCCCGGCATATACCAGGCCGGAAACCAGGCCGGTGATGGTGTCCCCCGTGCCGCCTATAGGTTCCAGGGTAGGAACGTTGGGCTCATCGATGGTAGCCAGTATTTCTCTGGCCTGCGCCACGTAATCCGTCTTGCCTTTCACCAGAAGCAATTTGGCTGCGCTATTGTTCTTGAAGGCATCTGCAATCTGGCCTGGAATTTTATCTGCATCGCAAGCAAGAAGATGATGCGAGATATAGGCCGGATGTGTAGCTTGCGGATCAGCCAGGAAAGCAATTTCGGACGTGTCAGGTGTAAAGATATCGAATTCCGTTGCCAACCCGGCGCCCTTGGCAGCGTACATCGCCCCGGCGTCGGCGATCATGAATGGACGCTTTTCGCAACCTTTTATGGTGTCGCACAATTTTTTCAGCAGTGCCATGATAGGCAGGCTGTAATGCATGGTGATCACTGCGGGTGCCAGTTCGACCACATGTTCGGTCAGGTATTTGTAGATGTCCCGTGTGCCTTTGCCGTCTCCGATGTCGCCTGCCACCAGCACATGCGGGGGATCCAGTTTGAAATAGTTGCATATGGCCAGCGCCGCGCTGATCATGGCGCCTGTGCCCTGGGTGCGAGAAAAACGTTGGCCGTCCGCGTAGAGGTAATCGCCTTCCTGGCGCACCTGGCCATAAGTCATCGGCAGGTTTTTATCCGGGATGGTTCCGAAAAGCAGCATCATGAGCGGGTATCTCCATTATAGATGTTCAGAGCTTCTTCGTAGGCACGCTCAAGCATGGTGGCGCACAGGGTATAACCCAGTTCGTTGGGATGCGGCGCAGCGGTAAGGGTCTTGTCAACCATTTCGGCGTTGAGGTAGGGTATGTCGGGGCAGCCGCCGCCCGAGACGTTCACGATTTTCCCGGTGGCTTTCTCAAAAGAGAGCTTCATATTGCCGCACTTAATCATCACCCACTGGCCGAAATCGGTCACCTTGACGATGTCGCACATCGGTGAGGAATGAGTGGAAAGGGGTGTGAAACTTACAAAGGTTACATCCTCATCTGTGAAGACCCTCTCGATGCCCGCCTGCTCGACCAGGTTGACCTCCAGCGCCAGGTCGCAGCCCAGGCGCAGTTCAGCGGGAGGTGCTACCAGTTTGACCTCGTAGCCTGAACTTCTTAGGACACGCTCGCCCTTCATCGCACTGGCGACGTCGCGGAACGTAACGAGACCATCGCCAACCGAATCGCTATTTTTCGATTTGATAGCCATGGATGTCCTTTTAAGTGGTTTAACTTAAATAAGCCTAAATGCGCTATTAAGCATTTTAATGATAAGATAAACCTTCTTATAAGGCAAGTCAATGTCAATGCTCTTATGGAACTTAAAGAGTATTTTGATATTATGAAATATATGATATCGACCAGAGGGAAAAGAGCGCTCGGGTTGGTTTTCGTGGCTCTCTTTTTACGGGTTTGGGTAGGTTAAACTACTTGATGTTGAATCCTTTGATGGCTATAATGAGCATATGTTCATAAAACAAGTGGGGATTGCGTAGGAAGATTGCGATCTGTGTATGGTAGTATCGCGTCCGGCTTTTCAAAGTGTGGCAATCTGTGAAAATGTCGGTTTCTTAAAGGAGAAATTATGGCCGCTAAGATTGGTTTATTCATATTTGCCTCAGCGCTGCTTATTCTCAGCGCCTGTGGCGGGTCCTCAAACACCACTGGAATTACTGAAATTACCAGCCAACCCGCGACGACTGTGACCCCAAAAAATATTTATGTTGATTGCATCCCGGTTTATGGTTCTAACGATTATTATCATGAAATCGCGACCTTCACGATCAACGTGGAGTTAGAGCCTGGTTCATTGGCCAAAGCAGGCATCGTTTATCAAGTCGATCTATATGAAAATGGAAGTAAGAGGAGCGATACCGTCATTTCGTGGACGCCGGCGCAGTTAAGCTCATCGGAGATACAAACCCTAAAGTTCAATTCGACTGAACAGGAATTCAATAATTACTTTAACAAAGACCTTCACTCGATATTTATGATCGATATAAACATCGCGCCTGTTGGTACCATTCCGGTTGCTTCTTAGATCGGTATGGGGTTAGTCGCAACCGGCCCGTACCTAAACGGTCAGCGCCGGTTAACCGGATTTATTTGATTTGAGTTTGTTATGCCGTGACGCGTGTCAATGTTTCTTGCCCGGTATATGTTCCCGAACTATCGAGGCGCGCGGCTGTATAGGTGATGGTTACCGTATTGCCCTGGATCGTTCCCTGTGATTGATAAGCGCGGTTGCTGGTTGAGCCGCTGAATTGAAAACTCGTTTGCGTCAGCCATTTACCCGTGATATTTATCGAACCGGACCAAATCCCTTGAAAATTGCCGGATAGGCCATCCGTTATTACCAAAGTATCATTGCCGGACTCTCCCAGGGAATTTGACCATGGGCCTGCCCATCGCCCGGCCAGGTTGCTGACGGTAGCTGTCGGTGTGACAGTTGGGGGTTGTGAAGTCGATGGCGTTGTTGTGGATGCAGGAGGGAATGTTGTCGTGATAACGGTTATTGAAGATGATATTTGTGTCGTGGTCGCAGGCGCTTGAGTTGTTGTGGGTATAGCCTGTGTGGTTGTCAGCGGGGCAGGGGTGGTTGTAGCGGGTAAGTTGCTGTTTGAAGTTGTCGCCGGCGCTGTTGTTGCCGGCGGCTGCGTCGTAGTCTTTGATGCCTGAGTGGTGGTAGTTGGTACCTGTGTGGTTCTGGCGGTGCTGTCGCCGCATGTGCAGCTGCTGGAGGATACACTCACTGCAATAATTAACATAGCCGATGCGATTGCCAGTTTATTCATTCTCAGCCTCTTCAATCTGTCTCAGGATGTGCCAAAATATTATTCAAATTATACGATGCATGTCAATGGGCAAACCACATGATGGCGTTTATTTATCTTGTTGCTTTAGGGATGTTTCGTTTAAGAAAAATTGAGCAAATATACACCATCTAAAATATCAGAAAAATTCAGGATTTAACAAAAACGGCTGTATTTTGACATCATAAATCAGTCTCAGATGCCTCTATTATCCCGTAAACTGCTCCAAACAATTTTAAATGAACTTGCCACAAAAATAATTCGGTGATATAAAATAATTAGCAATCTAACGATGGGATTGCTAATTTAAACTGAATTATATAAGGAGGTTAAAAGTGGAACTTCAAATTTGGGACCCCTATCGTGACATGCGGCAGATGGAACAGGCCATGAATCGGATGTGGCGCGGCATGGGCACCTGGCCCGGAGAAACGGAGCAATGGAATATCCCGATAGACGTTGTTCAAAAACCGGAAGAAATCGTCGTCAAGGCTTCCCTTCCCGGTGTTAAACCGGAGGAGATCGAAATTACGGTTGAGGACAATGTGCTGACTCTCAAAGCCGAAAGTGTTAAAGAGAGCGAGTCCCAGGAATCGGGATATCTCATTCGGGAACGTTCGGCAGGTACCTTCTATAGAGCTCTAAGGCTGCCGGACAGCGTGGATACCGACAAAATCACTCCTGTTTACGAGCACGGGGTATTGACCATCGCGTTGCCCAAGGCAGAGGAGAAAAAGAAGAAACAAATCAAAGTCCATGTTCAGGACACCCGGCAGGCGATTGAAACTTCGGAATCGAAGAAGAGATAAAACCGCGATCGTATCAGGCCGATGGATAAGAGGGGAGCACGCGTGCTCCCCTCTTGATAATATCGATTGTGATGGCCGTGTAAGATGAAAGATATCTAAAAAGATTCACATGCGTTAATATTGAGGTGGTAGTTCAATTATTGTGGAGAAATGCTATGGCATTTCGTTCCTGGTATAAGGTATCGATAAATGTTTAAGAAACTGCTGGTTGGATTTTTTATTTGCCCGTTTATCGGAACGGGCTTGCTGTTATTGGAGATATTCAGGTTTATCCGGTTAAACTGGATCTGGATAGCTTTGCCTTTTGTTTTTCAAATTGTTCTCATGCTGGTTCTTTTACTGGTTATCATATTCGCCGTAAAAATCTTGAAACGTATTTTATAAATATCTGTGATTGCCCCTGTTGTCATACCCGGCCCGCGGGCCGGGTGCCTGAGTTCTTGTCCTCGACGGATCAAAATTTCAGCGACTGTCATTGTCGGGCTTGCCTCGGGCTGTTCCCCGAGGTTCTCGCACTCGAGGCTCGGGTGACCCGACAATCCATTTCCATGACTTTGCAGGGACACCTGCAAACAAAACGAGTCATTCCGGCGCCAGAGCAGAGAGTCAAAGTATCATCGCCTGTCATTGTCTGGCTCGCCTCGGGATGTCCCCCGAGGTTCTTGCACTCGAGGCTCGAGTGTTCTTGTCCTCTACAGTGTCCTCGAGGGTGCATCGCTTCATTTGTCATTCCGGCGCGATAGCCGGAATCCAGAGTCGATACGGTTCCATTCGTCTGTAATCTCCCCTCTCACCCTGTTATCCCCGCTCGCGGGTCGGGCTTCGGGGTATTCCCCGGGGTCTCCTCCCCGGGGAAATGGGGTGGTTGCTGTTTGAGCATGGACGGGTTTAGCTAGAGAAGCTTATTCACTTTATCGAGGAGTGATTGTTTATCAAAGGGTTTGAGCAGGCTGGGCACGTTATTCTTCTCGAGAAATTCTTTCGTATTGGCATCTGACGTGTCGCCGGTGATGAAGATGATTTTGTCCTTCATTTCCGGCCAATTCGTCTTGATCCTGGTATACATCTCCATACCGCCCATCCCGGGCATGCGTATGTCCAAAAGGATAACGTCGTAATTATTTTCCTTCAGCCAGTTTAAAGCCTCACCCGGGTTTCCGGTTGCGTTAATAACATGCCCTGCACTTGAGAGTATCGATGTGAGATATTTCCTCACGCCTTCCTCATCGTCGACGACCATGATTTTCGCAGTTCTGGCAGGTTTCATTGAGGGGCGGGCATCATAGCCTGATTGAGGCGGCATCACTTCCTCGGTAGGGCTTAGAGGCAGCTTGATGATAAAAGAAGCCCCGTCGCCGGGTTGGCTCTCGACGTCGATCGTACCGCCGTGTTCCAGTATGATCGCTCTGGACAGGGCCAACCCCAGGCCGGTGCCTTCACCCTCGGCTTTAGTGGTGAAAAACGGGTTGAAGAGCCTTGCTCTGACTTCTTCGCTCATCCCCGTTCCATCGTCCGTTATCGTGATGTCCACGGATCCGTTATTTGCCGTGGTAGAGATAGACAATACGCCCTTGCCGTGGGCTTGTTTCATTGAATATTCAGCGTTCACGATGAGGTTGAGGAATACCTGGTGCATCTGCCCCGGGTCGGCGGTTATCATTGGCTGGGCTGGGGATAGGTTTTTATTGACCCTTACGTTGGCGGTCCTCAGCACGTAAGACCTCAGGCTGAGAGTATTTTCGATTAGCTCATTGACGCTGACGCTGGTTTTTACGGCGTCGGTCTGCCGCGCGAACGTGAGCATCCGTTTGACGATGTCTTTCACCCTCTGGCTTCCATCGTAAATTATCTTTAGACTTCCCAGGAGTTCTTCGGGGAGGCTTTTATTATCCATCAACAGCTCGGAATAACCGATTACCGAAGTCAGCGGATTGTTGATTTCGTGGGCTATCCCCGCTGCCATCTCTCCAACTGCCGCCAGTCTGCTGGACATCTCGGCTTTCTCTCTGAGCCGCAGGCTTTCTGCTTCAGCTTGCTTGCGTTCAGTGATGTCCCTGATTATCCCCAAAATATGATCCTTGCCATATAGAGCCAGGGTACTGATAGAAATCGAGATGGTTATTATTTCGCCGCATTTTTTCCGTGCTTTGAGTTCCAGGTCTTTCACGAAACCTTTGGTTTTGAGTTCTGAAACCATTTTGGTACGGTCAGCGGGATTAACGTAAAGGTTAAGCTGCAAGGAGGTTTTGCCGATTACTTCTTTTCTGGGATAATCAAAAACTTGTTCAAAATTATCGTTGACCTCAAGTATCAAACCCTCTTCGAGTGTTGCGAGGTAAAAAGCGTCCGGTCCGGTCATGAACGCTGATCTGAATTTTGCCTCGTTCTCTTTTAACATTTCGTTGACCAGTTTGATTTTTGTGGTATCTTCGATCGCGCCCAATATCATCGGTTCTCCGGGTATCGCCAGTTCGCTTGCGGAGTATAATACCCAAAACGTTTCCCCTGATTTTTTCCGTGCCAGCAGTTCGAAGTGCCTTGCGATTCCTGTTTTGCGGAGTTCCTTTAAAAAGTCCTGTCGTGCCTCGGGAAACGCCCACATTCCGAGTTCGATCCCCGTTCGCCCGACCATCTCTTCGCGCTTGTAGCCATATAATTCCAATAAACTGTCATTGACTTCAACTATTCGGCCTTCGTCTCTCGTGGCGATAAGGTATGCGTCCGTACCGGTCATAAATGCAGCTCGGAACCAGATGTTGCTTTTTTCTAACTCTGCCTCAACCCGTTTTCGGTCGGTAACGTCTATCAATGTCCCTATCAGAGCCGGCTTGCCGTTGATTGTTGTTCCTGAGCCGTAAACCTCGACGAACCCTGGCGAACCATTTTTACGCTTGACCCTGACTTGGTATTGCGTGGATTTCACTTCGCCGGAGAACTGCTCTTTTATCTTGTCGGTCACCATTGCTTGATCGTCCGGGACTACTATCTGGTTGGGGGTTAAACCGATAAATTCTTCGACGGAATATCCGAATATCGCCGCCATCGCAGGGTTGGCATAGGTGTATTTTCCGTCCTGCAGTATGTAGAATCCAACCAGTGAGCTCTCGGCAAGGAGCCGGAAACGCTCCTCGCTGAATTCCATTTTGGCCGCAGCATTTTTACGGTCGGTGATATCGATATGGGTAGCCTGATATCGCAAAAGGCTGCCGTCCGGCGCCTTGATCGGCTGTGCCGAAACCAGGACCCAAAATGTTGTTCCATCCCGCCGCCGGACTTCAAACTCCGCAGGTCCAAAACATCCATTGACTTGAAGTTCCCTGATTACTTTTTCGCGAGATTCGGGGTGAACATAAAGGGACTGCACGTATTGAACTTCGGTCATCATCTGCTGGAGGCTGTTGTAACCGTACATACGGACGTATGCGTCGTTGGCATTCACGAGTCTCCCGTCAGGTTCGGCTTCGGAAATCCCGAGAACCGAATTTTCGAACAATCTTCGGAAATTACGCTCGGATTCGATCAGTTCGTCTATCGCATTTTTGCGCTCGGTGATGTCACGGACACTGGAGATTAAAGCTTCAGAGCTTAGCGGATCAAACCGGCAGAGATTGATTTCCACAGGAAGCATGGTCCCGTCTTTTCTTTTATGGCGGGCCTCGAATTGAACAAACCGCCGGTTCGCCAAGCTGGAATGTAGGGTCTGTATCTCATCTCGGCTAAGATGCGATTCGATATCTTCAACGGTGAGCTTTAATATTTCTTCTCTTGTGTACCCGAGCATTGATGTGGCTGTCAGGTTGCAATCGATTATTCTATGTGATGCCGAATCGATGATATAGATAGCGTCGCCGACATTATCTATGACTTGCTTGAAATGTACCTCACTTTTACGCAGGGCTTCTTCTGCTCGTTTGAGTTGGTTGATTTCCTCGGTACGGGTGTCCACGGTTTGTTCCAGCGCGCGGATATTTCTGTGCAGGTTTGTCGTTAGTAGGGAGATGGCGACACCCACAACCGCCAGGAGCACAGCTGCCAGGATGAAATCGGGCCATCCCGGTTTCCCTGAAAGCTGAATGGGGGTATACCACCCGTATTTCTCTCCGAAAGCCAGCCAGGCGATTGAAACGATGCTCAAGGCGATTGTTATACGAAAAACCCAGCGATTTAAACTTAGCCCTGCGAAGATGTAAATAACAGGGAAAACCACTATCGCGATGTCCCGGATGCCCTGGCCTATCGTAGCGAAAACAGTCACTGCACCCAGCGTGAGCACCATCAGGATGATGCTGCCGGCGAATACTTTCCCGTTTTTAATTAAACTGAGGGGCAATGCCTGGAGCCCGATAACGGTCCCCGCGATAACAGCCGATCGCGTGTCTCCTGCATAGAGAGCGGATAATAAAAGGATAAGGTAAACAGATAGGGATGCCAGGATGATTTTGGACAGGACGCCGGCCGTCTGCTGGTCTTCGGCGTTCTTGAAAGGCGGATTTTGACGTCGCTCATCTGTCATAACTCCCCCTTTGATATGAAACGTAAACTGATGTCAGCTTGGAGTGAATTTAAAAATAAGACTTCTTACGTATTATTCTACTCCAGCTAGTCAATATTTTAAGGCGATGAAAATAAAAGGCACCCGTTAGATGAGCCGACCGCTGATAGCTGACTGCTGACCGCTCGTTTACTTCCTGACGGGAAGCAGGAAGCCCCATAGCGCGGCCGATTCCGGATTGGTGATAGCCCGGAAACTCTCTTTTTCACCGAACCATCGGACGAGGTCGGCCAACTCGGGTGCCTTCGCCATTTGCGCCATCGTTATGGGCGTGCGCACCATGTTGCTGTTTATCAGGATGTCGGATACCCATTGTGCAGGTGTGTAAACGCCTTCGGCGGAAAGCGGATTGCCTGCCGGGTTGTTGACGCAAACGGGCGCGGTGAGGATGGAAGATACTGCATAGATGCCGGCGTTGGGCCCGGACATCCCCAGGAACAAAAACGAACCCTGCTGGGCCTCTTTCCCAACGGCCCAGGGCCTTTTTTTCGGGGGCGAGGACCCCAATTCCAGCAGTAACCCGATCAGGTTGAATTCGGCCGGGTCGCATTTTGAGATGAAGCGCATAAAACTGCTCCTGATTTACTGGTATCAGATGTGCATTATATCATACTTAACATAACATATAGAATTGAAGTGCCAAAAAATCCCCTGCCCCCGCCTGCCAAACGTCGTCATTGCGGGATGGCATCACCTGCTCTCTCGTGTTTCCATGTCATTCCCGGGCGGCAGACCCGGGAATCCATTTCAACTGCCTTGTCGAGCGTAGCGAGACAATAACAAATGTTGTCGTTTTTTCTTGCAGCGCTGCGTTGAATTAACATACGATCTCGGTTGACTATCTAATGTTGTTTTTGGGGCTTCACTTCTTTTGTCATCCCGGCGTCCGCCTGGGCGGACCGGGCCTCGGGATGTCCCCCGAGGTTCTTGCACTCGAGGCTTGAGTGTTCTTGTCCTCGAGGCTCGAAGGATCCAGAGTCGATCACCCGGTTGACCATCCGATATTGATGATGGGGCATTACTTCTCTTGTCGTACCGGGCCGTGACCCGGTATCCGGAACAATAAGCCCCGGTGTTCATGGGCTGCAAATTCAAGCGGTTCCCCCCCTTTTTATAGTGTCGGAATGATATTGGCGAATGTCGCCCGCGAGGTTATATTCCGGGTTGCCTTTCCGTCTCCTGGCGATCACGTTCCTGAGGAAATCGAGGTATTCGCTATTTTTCGCTTCGTGGATTTTGACGAGTATCGGTGGGGTTTTATTATTTCTTGGTTCGAAATGCTAAAATCATGGTAACAAAGAGGAGTTTCTGCCATGGATTTCCGACGTACTGCTGTAACCATATTTGCGATATCAAGCATTGTGCTGGTTCAGGCGGGGTGTGCCGGAAAAGCAGGCGCCCGGATCGCCGGGGCTACAATCGACAGTTCGGGTAATCTGGTAGTCTCGATGTCTGACGGGTCGGCTACGAATGTTGGGCATGCCGTGGGGCCTGCAGGGCCAAACGGCGCGATGGGAGCAACCGGACCTGCCGGGTCGGCAGGGGCTTCGGCAGGCGCAGGTGGTATAGCTGTCGGGGCAATTGTTCAGGCCATCACGCCGTCGATCGCCTATCTGGACGTTTTCAAAGGAACGGCTGAAAACATAGGCAGCGGGATTGTTATCGGCAAACAGGGATACATACTGACGGCGTTCCATACGGTGACGGGCGCAACCCGCATCAGCGTCACAATCAACGGGGGCGTGCCCATATCAGCCGCAATGGTAAGCGGGGCGGAGGGTCGGGACTGGGCGGTGATAAAGCTCGATTCCTTACCCGCCGGGCTGCAGACCGCTGCCCTTGGTTCCTCCGGGGCATCGGCGGTTGGGGACCCCGTGGTTCTTGGCGGATTCGCCCTGGGTTATACCCCCAATCCTTCGTTCAGTTATGGTGTCATATCTGCTTTCAGAAAATATGCCGATGGGTTCAACTATATCCAGACCGACGCAGCCATGAATATCAGCGACGGGGGAGGCCCCCTTCTCAATGCCGCCGGCAAGGTCATCGGCATCAATTCACAGGCAGACATCTCCGACGCGTCGGGGGACCCGGCCATGCAGGTGGGTTACTGCGTTCCGATTGATGAAATAATGGGCCTGATAAAGTCTTATGTGGGTTGATATGGACGGGACAGACTGCTTGAATCACTCCGGAAACGCAACCTTCAGGAAGACGCAATCAGCGTTCTCAAGAATTTTGAGCCTTTTAGGTCAAACTACGTGTCGGAAGTACTATCTAAATTGCCTGTTTCCCGCCAAAATATTTTGGGAAGCAACACGGGGTTATTAAATTCGATATTCTTGGGGTGAAGCATGGATACAGGAAGAAAAGACACAATAATAGTGGTGGAAGACGAAGCGCTTGTAGCTTTGGATTTACAGGCGAGATTGCGGCGGCTCGGCTACGAAGTTCCGGCCGTTGTTTCAACCGGTGAACAAGCTATCCTCATGGCTGAAAGATTTAAGCCGGGGCTTATGATAATGGATATCGTGCTTAAAGGCGGGATGGATGGCCTTAAGGCCGCCGAAATAATTCATTCAACCCTGGATATTCCTATCGTGTTTCTCACCGCCTATTGTGACGATAAGACGTTGGAAAGAGCTAAGGCGGCCGAGCCTTTCGGCTATATCAATAAACCGTTTGAAGAGATTGATTTGCGCGTTGTACTGGGTATTGCTTTCCACAAAGCGGCGATGGAATCAGAGAGAAAAGAACTGACCAACAAACTAAAAAAAGCGCTCGATGAGGTAAAAACACTTCGTGGTTTGATCCCGATTTGCGCGTCGTGTAAGAAAATCCGCAACGACTCGGGATTCTGGCAGGCGGTGGAACAGTACGTAGAAGAACGCTCTGATGCTCAATTCACGCATGGTATCTGCGCTGATTGTGCTGCAAAACTTTATCCGGAAACGTATAAAGGAAATTGACGTTATAAATACTGATGTTTTCGAATATTTACCCATTGACAAACGTAGGATTGGAGTATAAATTATGAGCACGTATTTTTAAATTTGTCTGAATCTACGCCCCTTTATAATAGAAACTCGCTTGAATATTTAAAGAGGCACAGATGTTCAGCAGAAAAACAACTCCCGCCCCGCAAAGAGACCTCCCCAAGTTTTCCGTCTTAGCTGATATTTCCCGTGGCTTGAACCTCATCGAGACCCCCGACCAGTTGTGCTCATACCTTTGCAGGCAGATTAAAACTATCGTCGGCAAAGGTTATTTTATAGTCAGCCTGATGGATGAATCCGGGCGAAGCCAAACTATCAAGGCTATCGAAGGGCTGAACGACCAAGGACTGATCGGGTCCATATTAACCACTCTTGGCGCGGACCCGCGCTCGATGGAATTCGACGTCAAACACGCCACCGAAAACGAACTGGCGGTATTTCGAAGCGGAAACCTCACGCCCGTGCCGAACGGGATTTATATCCTGGTAACCCGCAGATTCCCTCAAGCCGCTTGCAGGGCCGTCGAAAAGCTCCTGGGAGTCAAATACGTTTATACCGTGGGGTTCATGCATGATTCACGGCACTTTGGAGGCTTGACTCTTCTGACTGCATCTTCAGAGGGGATTGAAGCAAACCGCGACCTCATTGAGGCCGTGATGTCCCAGTGTTCATTGATATTGAACCGCATGTTTACAGAAAATCAGCTCCGCGCCAGCGAGAAAACACTGGCGGAATCCGAGATGGCAATAAAAGCGATAATGGACAGCACCCCAAATTTGATCTGGTCTGTCGAACCGGTAAATTTTGGTCTTCTTAAATTTAATCACGGGTTGCGCGAGTATTTTCTGGATCAGCGCGGCATGGTCATAAGTCCCGGCATGCGCCCGGAGGACCTTTTCCCGACTCGGGATTATATAGATAACTGGCGCCGTTTCTATCTGCGGGCATTGGGGGAAGGTACCTTCACAAGCGAATATCTGGCATATTCAGGAAGAACGATCCTGAAGTTGGCTTTTAATCTCCTTGAAAGTGACGGAAAGGTGTTCGGGATATCTGTCTTCGGGGAGGATATTACCAAACGTAAAAAGGCTGAAGAAGCGCTGCTCAAATCGGAGAACGAGCTCAAGATGGCCCAGAGGTTTTCCGGAATCGGTGGATGGGAATGGAATATAAAAGACGATACCCTTACCTGGACCGACCAAATGTATACTATCTTCGGGCTGACAAAGGAAAAGGTATCGGGAGGCCTTGGGGATGTTCTGGCGAAAGCTATTCATCCGGAAGACCGCAAGAAGATAGAAAAGGCAAGTCTGTCTGTCATCAATGAGAGCAAACCGGTTCCCATGGAATACAGGGTGATCTGGCCCGACAAATCGGTCCATTGGGTCTGGGCGCAAGCCGGCGAGCTTCTTCACGATGAAAATGGCAAGCCCTCCCTTTTAAAAGGCTACGCTCAGGATATAACCAGGCGAAAACAGGACGAAGAATCCCGTTTAGAATTTGAACGCAAAATTCACAATGCTGCGCGGCTGGCGTCGATCGGCGAAATGGCATCGGGAGTTGCCCACGAAATCAACAATCCCTTGACTCCGGTGCTGTTATTTACCGAATTGCTCATGAAAAGAGAACTCCCCGAAGATATCAAATCAGATCTGAAATTGATACATCACAGTGCCAAAAGAGCTGCAGAAGTTACCAAGAGGATGCTTACTTTCGCGAGGCACAATAAGCCCACCCGCGTACCATGCGATATCAACGAGATAATTGAAACTACACTCGAACTCCGGGATTATAATCTGGTACAGAATAAAGTCGAAGTAGTTACGGATTTGAACACGACCCTGCCTTCGATTATCGGCGACCCCAATCAACTTCAACAGGTGGTGCTTAATCTGGTGCTCAATGCAGAACATGCGGTGATGCAGCAGCCAAAAAACAGGAAAATCATAATCGTCACGGGAAAGCATGATAACAACATCATCCTCAGCGTCAAAGATAACGGCCCCGGGATACTGAAAGAGAATATGGTGAAGCTCTTCACGCCTTTCTTTACAACCAAAAATTCCGGTGAGGGGACCGGGCTTGGTTTGAGTGTTTGCCATGGTATCGTCGCAGAACACAACGGAAGGATATTCGCGGAGAGTGAACCCGGTACGCTCACCGCATTTACCGTGGAGCTTCCCATAAAATCCCAAACCCAGGATCAGCATGAAGAACCGCCGCAAAACCCGCCAATCGGTTTGGCTCCTAAAACTAATATACTGGTTGTAGATGACGAGTCTTCGATAATTTTGGTATTGAACAGGATCCTGGATCAAGCTGGATACCGGGTATGTTCCGCCGGCACAGCTCAAGAAGCACTGGAGAATATAAATAAGCAAACGTACCCGATTATCCTTGTTGATGTCAGGTTGCCCGATATGACCGGGATCGAGTTGTATAACAAACTGGTTCTTGACAATAATCCGGTCTACAACAATATAATATTCATCACGGGGAATGTGATGGATAGCGATACGATGGGTTTCTTTGCTAAAGTACACGCGCCTTATATCGCCAAACCGTTCGATACCGATCAGCTTCTCCGAGCTGTCGCAAACAAGTTGGCACACGTATAATATTCAAAAGGATATTTCCCTGCGAAATCACTATAGAATTGCCTGTTTTTAAAGTTTGGAATGTTCCGAAGTTCGAGGGTAGAAATTTGAACGGAGGATGTGTTGGATCAATCGGATAATAAAAAAATAAAGATCTTGATTGTCGACGACCATGATGTGGTCCGGGAAGGGATGCGCCGGATATTCGATTCAGATAACACCCTGGAGGTGATCGGCGAGGCGAAGAGCGGGGTTGACGCGATCAGCAAGGCAAGCCAGTACGTTCCGGATGTGGTAATCATGGACCTGCTTATGCCCGGAATGGATGGGATCGCCGCAACGAAAGAAATAAAAAAGAGGTTCCCGCAAATGCACGTGCTCGTGATTACGAGCTATGTCGGGGATTATGTCGATGAGGCAATTCAAGCCGGGGCTTCCGGATATCTGATAAAGGACAGCCATTCAACGCTTATCCTGGCAGGTGTTCACGCTGTGTTTGAAGGTCAGACTCCCCTGGCTCCTTCGATTACCCGGAAACTCATCACCGATTTAAACCAGCGGGCCGACTATAACAAGCTTTCACTCACCGACCGGCAGATCGAGATGCTGCAACTTATCGCCGATGGCTTTACCAGCAAAGAAATCGCAGAGAAGTATTTCATCAGCCAATCCACGTTCAAGAGAGAAGTATTATATATTTTTAATAAGCTGGGAGCCACCAGTCGCGCCAATGCCGTGTCCATCGGCCTTAAAATGAAACTCATAAAAAGCCCCCGGTAGGCGGGCTCTTGTTCCATCCGCATTTATTTTACCGGTTTTCCCACGGGTTTTCGTCCGGTCCCGGGTGGGTAAGACCTTTATTGCCGTCGGTGAAATCAACGACAGCTCTTAGAAGTATGTTGAACTGGATATAACCGGTGCCAGCCCTGCAATCTCGTTAAAATAGATCTGGGTAAGGAGTCCTGCGATTGAATACAGATGAATTGACCGGGTTGATAACCAGCAGGAGGTCAGTGCGGGCATGGACGGACAAGCCTGTCCCTGAAAGCCTTCTCCTTAAAGCTATTGAACTGGGCACTTATGCCCCCAACGGCGGCAACCAGCAGAACTGGTATTTTTACGTTATCCTCAACAAGCGTATCATCGGTTCCGTGGCCGATGCGGTGCAGGAAGTTGCCGAATACATGGCTTCCTGGCCGGAGGCATCCAAACTGGGCGACGCGGCAGGCAGGATGCTGACGCATGCGAGTTTCTTCCGGAACGCCCCTGCTGCTATCGCTGTCGCGGCCAAACGCTACGTGTCCCCGTTGGAAGAGATGACCTCCGCGAGGGAAAAGACCGATCCGAGGGCCGGGGTCATCGCGAGGGGGCGCAGCATCTCCAATGCGCGGATCCAGTCGGTGTCTTCAGCCGTCGCATATATGCTGCTGGCCTTGCACCAGATGGGGTTGGGCGCGGTGTGGATGACGGGGCCGATGCAGGCCAAAGCCGAGATCGAGGAGATATTGAAAGTGCCGCCTGAGATGGACCTGGTGGCATTTATCCCGGTGGGATATCCGGCTGAGATGCCTCCGCCTAAGCCGAGGAAACCCGTGAGCGAGATAAGCCGTGTTATCAGGGAAGACATAGCCCGTTAGGTCCGGTCTCTATCCATTGGGCGTCAATACGCTTGTACACGCGTTAGAAAGGTGAACGATCTTTGCGGGTGCGGCCATCCCCGTCCCCTTTTCCCTCGTGTCATCGCGTGAAGCGCAGTTTGCCGAAGGCGGATGGAAATCTGGTTCCCTTTTTCCCTCGTGTCATTGCGAGCGCAGCGCGGCAATCTCGTTCCCCAGCCAGAACCCTTCCTGTCATCAAATAGATAGATTCCGGAATATAACAAATCGCGATCACGCATTGCTTGGTGAAGGTTGCACGTGACAGGCACATCCATTTCCCACCACCGGGCCTTTCGGGCTAAAATAGGTTAAAGTCATCCGGCGCGTGCAAGGGGGCCAAAATGAACTGTAAACCCATCGGTTTCGTGAAATCGCCTTTTAAAGAGGGCGTGGATGAAGGCTGGGGCGGCGTCGTCTCCGAGGTCCATCTCGACACGCAGTACGCGGACGGACTGCTCGGCATCGGGGCATTCTCCCACATCATCGTCGTTTACGAGATGCACAAGGCGACGTGGGATATCGCCGCCGACCTGGTCCGCCGTCCCCAGGGCCGCGCGGAGTTTCCGCTCCTGGGCATCTTCGCACAGAGGGCCAAGCACCGCCCCAACCCTGTCGGCATCACCGCGGTAAAGCTCCTGGGCGTCGAGGGGAATGTGCTGAAAGTCCAGGGGCTGGATGCCATCGACGGCACGCCGGTGATCGACATAAAACCCTATTACCCGGCGTTCGACCGGGTTGAAGCGCCCCGCACCCCCGATTGGGTAGACAAGGTCATGGCCGTGTATTTTTCGGGTAAATAATCTGACACTTTGCATTTTTCATTGGAGTTTCGCCCGGGTGCAAAATCCAGGAGAGGGCCTTTCAATTTACCGAAAGTACCTGCTGTACAACTTAGCCGTAAGTGCTACAATGAATCAGATGCCCAATCTTGATAGCGACTGGCGGCGGCAGTGTCTATAAAACACCGGGTAAAAATTTTCGTTACGAACTGGTTCGGCGTCATCGTCGCCGCGATCATCATGCTCGTGACGGGCAGTTTGGGATTCACATATCTCATGATTTCGAGCCGCCTCGACAACACCCTGGCCTTCGCAACGCAGCTCATCGAACTTCAAACCCCCAACGGGATCGTCAAAACTGGCACGATAGAATCTCCCCCGGGTTACGTTTTTCACGTGGTCACCCAGGTGGGCAACGAAACGGCGATCGCGGCGGAGGTGACGGTGTCCAACATGAGCATCGTCATGGAAGGCGTGCCCACCACCATCACCGAGAGCGGCCCCTGGACTAAAACGATCACCCAGGCCAGCGGGGGCGGGACGGGGTTCGAAAATTTCGAAGGTGATTTCACCATAGACGCCCAGACTTACGCGGGCCTGGTTGGAAAAGGCACCGTGGATATAGACATCCAACTGCATATTTACGCCAGCGCCCGTTATAGTTTCATGAGCAAGCACGCTTCCGAAGACTTCGATATCCATCTGGCCAGGGTCCAATTCAAGTACCTTTCCGTCCCGTAGGCGGCTGCATCCGCACCCTGTTTTTCGCCCCCGTTTTATATTGACTTTTTATTATTTCGAGACTATCCTCAAGAAAAATTACAACGAGTGGTTGAAGCTCTGGCGAGCTAGGGCCTTTTGGACGGGGCATTGGTGGAGGTGCCTGTGTTTCGGAAAGTTATCTCCATTGGTTTTGTTGCGGTCTTGATTGCCGCCGGATTATGCGGGTGTTCCCGGGCCTCCGCCGCTCCCAAAGTGCCTTATGTGCCGCCTGAATATTTCGATTGCACCGAGGTCACCCCGAAAATCTTGAGCGACGCTTATTTTTCACGTTATGCCAACGCAAGTTTGGCTGCCACTCAGTTCGATGGGCTTTATTTTGTTTTCAAGAACCTTGTTGTTAACGACCTGATGCTAAAAACCGTCGCTCAGGGCTACCTCCTTGCCGATAGTTTGATAGAGTGCGATTGCACCAATATTAACTTAATCAAGCAATTCAAAAACGGGGACAAGATCGACATTGTGGGCAAAAACAAAGGCCTTACGATGGGTGTGCCGGGGGGCCTCACACTCGTCGATTGCATCATCCTTCCCGCAGGAACGGTCGAATTGCCTGCGCCGGGGGGCGGTGTCCAGATTCCTACGTACTAGAATCACGAGGGCGGTTTTACGATTGACTTTTTGCATTTCAGGTTTTATGCTTCATTAAAATTGCAGATGCGCTTAATGGATTATTATTACGGTTTAAATCCTTCTCACCCGGTGGTATAATATATTATAATATGGCGTTGAGAAATCTACGCATACAAGGCTTACGGAGGAAGGCGCGATGAAGAATAAGAACATGTCCCTGGGGGCTTCTGTCGTTTCCCTGGGCCTGGTCCTGGCGGTTGCCGGCACGGCCTGTGGGGCCAAAGTTCCCGCCTACGTTACCCCAATCCTCGGCGATACTGCAACTTTGACTGCCACTACCGATGCCCCTGCCATCGTTCCCTATCTTCCCCCCGCCTATTACCAGTGCATCCAGGTCCTCCCCATGGATATCGAAGCGGCCTACTATTCACAGTACGGCAATCACGCCGAAGCCGAGACCATGTACACGGGCCGGACCTTCCTTTTCAAAGACCAGCTGGTTGACCTGTACATGATCCGTGAAGTAGATAAAGGCTGGCTCTGGGCCGACCTGACCAAATGCCCCGTCACCAACCTTGACCTGGCTAAACAGCTTAAACCCGGGCAAAGGGTGGATATCGTCGGCATCTGCACCGGGCGCGACCTTCTCCAATCGCCGGGGCTCGTTTTCCGTGACTGCTACGTCCTTATAACGGGCAGCCTCCAGCTGCCGGCTCCGGGCGGACAGGTCTTCACACCTACCTATTAGCAGAAACTGGAAACGGGTCTTTCAGGGCTTTTGTGACACTGCTGATGGCGTTCGGTCTGAACAAAGCGATTCGGATTGAAGGGGTGCAGGCGTTTCCGGAAAATGTTTGAGCCGGCGTGCGTGACTATCTCCATTGCGGACAAAGGAACGACGCCGACACATTCTGGGACCTGGACCTGCCGCCTTTCGGCTGGGATTGATACATGGAATATAATGGTATGAAAATGAACAAACTCGCTTTCGTCTTTTCAGTTTTACTTCTGGGAATGACCTTGTCGGGCGGCTGTACCAGGGCGGCCGCCATAGCGAAGATGCCCGACATCCCGCCTAACTATTACGCCTGTATCCCCGTCAACCAGGACGACCTGGAAAAGAATTACTTCTCGCATTACGGCAATCTCGACGCATCCGAGCAGGCCTTCAACGGGGCGATATTCGTCTTCAAGGACGTCAAAGTCAATCAGTTCATGATAGTGGATAAAAGCACCCTCAACGTGAGCACCATCCAGTGCGAAGCCCTGGTTCCTGGTGCCGTGGCGGACTTGAAACTAGACCAGTATTACGACGTGGTCGGGGTTTGTGCTGGCCCCCTGCCGAATTCCTCCGAGTACGGCACAGCGGGGGTGTACGGGTGGCTGCTTTTCACGGGCTGCATCTTCGTGCCGTCGGGTACGGTGGACCTGCCGGCTCCGGGCAGTTCGGGGGTCATCCTGCCGTACTGACGGCTGGTTATCCGGAGGAACGATATGCTGTTTATTTTCGGTATGGTAGTCGGGGCCGCGCTCGTGTGGCTGGTTTTCTGGCTGGCGCTGAAAAAGATAGCTGTCCGCTGGTATGAATGGCTCATCGGGGCTCTCGGCTTCATGATGGCCGTATGGGCCGTGCATGACTTCTTCGCCTCGATGGCGGAGTATAACGAGACCGCGGGGCGGATGCTTTTATGGATACTCGGCCTACCGGCCCTCGTCCTGCTGGCCCTCGGCGTTTTCCTCCCGTGGTGGCGCCTGCGCCGCGCGCGGCTCGCTTCCGCCGAAAGGCCTGTGACAGATGAGACATAGTTCGTTTGTCATCCCGGGCCGCGACCCGGGATCCATTTCTGATTTTTTGTCGACCGTATGAAAAGAATGATATATATTAAGGGAATTTTCTAAATTGTCATTGCGAGGAGCGAAGTCCGCCTGGGCGGACGGCAATCTCGTTCCCGGGCGTGTCATACCGGAGCGCCTATCCGCCCGGGCGGAGGATCCGCAACCCCCCGTTGTCATTGTCGGGCTCGACCCGACAATCCATTTCCAATGCTTTGGCGCGTCGACAAACAACAAATGTCACCCCGGTCATCTAAGCGTATTGTCATTGCGAGGAGCGAAGTCCGCCTGGGCGGACGGCAATCCCGTTCCCTTTTCGGTTGTCATCCCGGGCCGCGACCCGGGATCCAGCGTAAGGTTATAACTGGGCTTTTCCCCATGAGTGGGTAGAATAATGAGGGATCTATATCCGGCACTGATATTAAGGGTTTGATTTGGACACTCTAAACGTCGTCGGCAACCCCGCCATCCACGACCAGCATTCCAACCTGATACTCCTCGGGAAGATGGACTATGCCTGCGACCGCCTGCCCGGCCGCAAACTTTACAGCGCCTTCAAAAGCTCCAGCATCGCCCACGGGGCCGTCAAGAGCATCGATCCGGCCACCGCCCTGGCCCTCCCCGGCGTCAAGGCCGTCATCACTTACAAAGACTGCCCCGTATGGTCGCCCAACATCTTTCAGTGGGGCCAGGAAGTGGCAGGCGTCGTCGCCGTGGATGCGGGCACTGCCGCACGTGCCGCCCTGCTGATCAAAGTAACTTACGATGTCTCGAAACCCGTCATCGATCCGGACGAATCCATGAAACCGGGCGCCCCTTCAGTCGGCGTCATCCAGGGCAAGAATACCCTCATCGCCAACGACCTCACGCGCGGCGGTGGCGGGGAAGCGGGGATGGCAAAGGCCGACGTTACCCTGGAAACCGTCCAGCCCTGGAGCACCACCTATCAGCACAATACCCTCGAAACCCACTCGGCGGTGGCCGAATGGGCCGGCGATCAGGTCAAGGTCTGGTGCAGTTCCCAGAGCGCCTTCAACGGCAAGTGGGAGGTGGCCGCGGCACTCAGCCTCCCGATCAACCATGTCCATTTCTTCACCCATGGCACGGGCTGCGCTCACGGGGACAAGAACAGCGCCACGTTTGCGGTGGTCGCCGCGGTCATGTCGAAGGCCGTCGGCGGACAGGCGGTGCAGGTGGCCCTTACCCGCCGCGACAACATGCTTTTCAACACCCGCCAGTTCTCGGTCAGATCGGCCATCAAGCTGGGCGCTAAAAAAGACGGCACCTTCACCGGCATAGACGCCGAGTTCTGGGGCGACGTGGGCCGAAATCCGATGGCCCCCGTGGACAACGCGCACTTCGGGCTGCGTACCACCTATACGTGCCCCGATGCCGATTTCAAGGTCACAAGAGTGGTCACCAACACGCCCCAGCGCGGCTTCTGGCGCTGCGTCAACGACCCGCCGGGCGCTTTCAATTACGACATCGCCATCGACAAGCTGGCGGACAGGCTGGGTATGACGGTTAAAACCATCAATGAGATCATCAACGGGAAGTCACCCATCACGCATGAGACATCGATCAAACTCGAACGCGTTTTGGGGCGTCCATCGCACTATTGGAATAACCTCGAAAGTCAGTACCAAGATGATAAAATCCGCATTTTAGAGCAGCAGCGTCTTGAAGAGTCACTTGACTGGCTCAAACGTGTGCCTGTATCTGAGATGGTCAACCTCGAATGGGTGCGTGAGTTCACAGATCAGGCGCAGCAACTTGATGAAGTCTTGCGTTTCTACGGGGTATCATCACCCGAGCAATGGCGGAGCGTATGGCTCAAACACCAGGTTGCATTCAGGCACACAAGCCGGTATGCGGCTTGCGCCGAGAAGATATCGGCATGGTTGAGG
>Ga0118677_10001194_pt1 | contig 55822 bp, 43 predicted proteins | sample AliMusrvi5mmetaG_FD_86154 | JGI IMG/M metagenome (GOLD analysis project Ga0118677, IMG submission 86154)
GTATAATAATGCACCTATGGGCTTCCCTCAACGCGGTAGGGCGCAACAGGCGTGTTCCGTCGTTTTGGCAACGTCTTTTGTTGACCGTCAAAACGGCCTATGTGCCATTTTTTTCACCGCTAGGAGTCCCGATTTGCATTCATGTACAGCGTTTTTTCTTAACAAAGGAAAATAATAAAGGACACTCATTCAAACTATCCTGTGTGTCTGTGCTTTGCAAAATGGTAACCCAACAAGTAACTATTCGATATTAAAAACGCTGTATAATGGGATTTTATTTTCGAATAAACCCAAGCACAGAAAATACAACATGACCAGATTGCTTTTACACATTGCCCTTTTGACAGCGGCGGTACTAATTTCAGCTTGTTCCTTTTCGGAAAGTTCAAAGAGTTCTTCAACTTCGTCCGGGAGCAGTTCCGATTTGGCATCCAGTCCATCCTCGTTGGTTCCCTCTTCAAAGGAAAAGAAGAAGGAGGGTTACGAAAAAGACGTTCGCGATTATACCGCAGAATATGTCAAGTCTTCCGACGCAAACACAGAGAACTTCCGCACTCGGCTAGGCAAAATCGCCGCTAAATATGAACTCACTCAATGGGACCAGGATAAATCTACGTATGTTGCCATTGGCCAGGGTTTGCGAAAGGCCCGTTTGAGCAAGCCTCAATATGAGGCTTTCAAGACCAGTCTAGGCGATTCGCTGCCTTGGAAAATGGAAGCCATTGATGGAGGTTACAAGTAAGAATAGTTCGGGCATGCATCGAGGCCAAGCATGCCGATGACAGTCCGACACTGCTGCTTTGTCTTCCTGAGCGTCTGCTTGATTTTTTCCACCGGGCAGGCTGTCGCTGACGCACCTATTCAATTCCTTTACATCAATGCCGGCGAGGAGAGTGCCGCAGGGGGTCATGTCGCCCTCAAAATGGGTGACGAGGTCTTTCATTTTCAGCATGTGCCACCCGGTCTGCTCAGAGTCAGGCGTGACAATTATGAGCAATTCCGCGACCAATATGCCGATAGGGAAAACCGCACAATACGAATGCACCATGTCGAGGTCTCCGAAAAAACCATTGAACTGTTGCGCGAGCGTTTCAACCGCATCCTGTTAATCGAGGAGGAACAATTTAGCCGCCTTGAAACGCTGGAAAATGACCGGCGCTTGCTGACTACCTTATTGCAGCAATCCAATCAGGGAGAAGGGCAAGCCGACGGGGAAAAGCGGACACAATTGATGGGGCTTGGCCTGTTCTTCCAAGACGGTTGGAATTACACTGAATCAACTCAGGAGAGTCCTTCGCAACCAACGCAGGCAAGTATTGCCCGACTGGCGGGGCGGGTCGCAGCGGCATACGGTGACACTTTCCTCACCCGCAAAAACAACGAAACTCTGCATAGTCTTAAGGCATTAAGACCCGTCTATGATTTACCGGCAGATGTCTTTTCGGAAGATCGCTTCCGTACTGCCGACTACTCATTTTCCGAGCGTTACACCAATCACTTGACCGTTTTGGCTGCTTTGCGGGTGCTTGCGCTTGGCTTACCCTTGCGAGAGGGTGTACTGTTGCGGCCTGAAGGGGCGGATTTCCATCTGAATCAGGCTGAAACGCAATGCTTGAATAACTATAAAGGCTTGTTGGAAAACCAGTTGCTTGGCCTGTTGCGGGGCAATCACCCCGACAGGGGGTTTCCCTTGCTGTTAGGCATGGCAAGACTGATCGCCTTGGATGAGTCAATCGCCTCAGGGCATCTGGTTTTTTTGAATCTAGCCAAACCGCGTGGCACAACGGATGAAGCCGTGGTCGTACCCGGCGAAAACCAATATGCTGCCTATGCTTTGGGCCGCTCTGGATTCTTTACAGCCAAGTCGGTCTTATCCGGGGCCGAACCCGCCGATGAATGGGCCTACAGCCATTTGGAGAAAACGGCAAACGTTTATTTTGAACTTGACCAGGCCGTAAGGAAGGGAAGAATGGCCCGTCTGGAAGGGATGGATTCCATGCCTTCAAGTCCAGCTTCGATGGCATTGATTCTACCGACGATGACCGCAGCCGAAGTGCAGTCCACTATCGAAAAGTTGGATAACGACTTGGCAAAATATCAAGCCAATATGGCTGATTTATACGCCTACCGATTGATAGGCCGCAATTGCGCCACCGAAATATTCCGTGTGATTGGGCAAGCGATGCAGGAGTCTGCCAACTCAAACGCTTCCCAGGAGGGTCAGCCATCGCAGCCACAGCCAGACAAGGCTAAGCCCGAATCCATCCGAAGCCTGGGAGGCTATGTCTCGGGTCTTGGGGTTGAATTTATACCGTTCCTTTCTTTTCGCGTTGTCGAAGACAATTGGCGGGTTTCCTATTCTGAGACCGTGCCTTCTTACCGTCTTCGCCGCTTGGATCAGTATAAGGCTTTGGAAAATCCCTGGTTGGTGGACTTGCGTGAATCCAATGTGTTCAGTTCGAGCCTTTATAAACGGCATGGCGGCGATTCCACTTTTGTATTTTTCACCGATGATTGGATATTGGCACGTCCCTTGGCAGGGGTATTCAATTTAGCCGCCGGTCTGGCGCAAGCGTTCTTCGGAGTGTTGACTTTGCCTTGGAATGGGGGTGAAAACTTGCGCATGGGTGTCAAGGGGGCTTTGTTCAGTCTGCCCGAATTGTTTTTTGTGAACATCCGCAAGGGGACTTTTCCCGAAGATATACAGCGTTTTCATGTTGTAAAAGTTACTCAAAAATAATGATAGGCAATGGCACAAGTCTCTGATTTAATGAAATTCCTAGTAAATGAATAAATTTTATCCAGTAACTATCAGATGTTGAAAACGCTGTATGTCGTACAAAATAACAAGAACACACCAAAAAACACCCAAAGAAGCCGACAAACAATCTCAAGATGAATCAGAAGCCCAACCACTCTACTATGTGGGGATTGGCGCATCCGCTGGAGGTTTAGAGGCACTTAGACCATTTGTAGCAAACTTGCCTGAATCGGCTAATATGACTTATATCGTGGCACAGCATATGTCGCCCGATCATCGTAGCCTGATGGTCGAATTATTGGGTAGGGAAACCAAGCTTAAAGTGGAGCCTGCTCAAAACAATCTGCTACCTTCCGCGAACACGGTGTATGTGGCACCTGCCAATACCGATGTCACCATCAGCCATGGCAAGTTACGCCTGACCAAGCCTTCCAATACCATAGGCCCCAAACCGTCAGTGGATCGTTTTTTCATGAGTCTGGCTGAAGACCGTGAAGATAAGTGCATTGCGATTGTGCTTTCAGGCACGGGGTCGGATGGCGCGCATGGGGTTAAGGCAATCAAGGCGGCAGGTGGCATCACGATTGCCCAGGACCCGCGCTCGGCAAAGTATGACAGTATGCCCAATGCCGCCATTCGAGTTGGCGGTGCGGATTTAGTCCTGCCGCCGAGCGAAATTGCGTTGCAACTTAGCTCCCTACAAAGCCGCCCCGGTACGTCTCTGACCGAAGAACAGGACGAACTGCCGCCTTCGACTATCCGCGGCATCATTCATCAGATTGCCACCCATACCAGCATGGACTTCACCAACTATAAGGATGCCACGCTGTCTCGGCAAATCATGCGGCGCATGACGGCTAAACAGATGCCTAATATAGAAGAGTACGGCAAATTCTTAAATAAGAATGAGCCTGAATTACGCGAGTTGGCCAACAACTTCCTGATTTGTGTAACCTCTTTCTTTCGCGATCCTGATGCCTTTGAAACCTTACGCAGATACCTGAAAGTGTTGCTGAATAAAAAACAGTTCGGTGAAGATATCCGGGTCTGGATGCCGGGTTGTGCGAGTGGTGAAGAGGTTTACTCAATGGCGATCCTGTTGATGGAGGAACTGGGTGAACGTGTCAGTCAATACCGCATTCAACTGTTTGCCACCGATATCAATACCGATGCAATTCATACGGCACGTTCGGGCATCTATCCTGAAACTGCGTTAGCTGAAATTAATGACGAGCTGATCAAAAAATATTTTTCCGTGCAAAACGGCATGTATCAAGTCGATAAACGCCTAAAGGAAATGATCCTGTTTGCGCGTCAGGATCTCACCCAAGACCCGCCTTTTGTGCGGCTGGATATGGTGTCCTGCCGCAATTTGCTGATCTACTTCAAACCCGAATTGCAAGATAAAGTCATGAAGATTTTCCATTACTCGTTGCGCGAAAACGGTTTGCTGTTCCTGGGGAAATCCGAAGCAGTGGGCAAGAGCACGGCCTTGTTTTCAGAGTTGGACCGCAAAAACAAATTATTTCAAAAGCGCAATACCGTGACACCACTCATTGGCGGATTTGGCCGTTCGAATAGTCTAGGCATATTTGAATTACGTTCCAGCAGCACGACCACGCAGAAAACAACGCCCCCAAAAGAAAGCCTGCATGTAAATGGTATTGAACAGCTCTTCAATTTATATGCCCCACCCAGTGTTTTGATTACCCAGTTGGGCGAAATTTTAGAAATCTTTGGGGATTGTTCCGGGTTCTTGTCCATTCGCAAAGGCAAGGCGGATTTCAATCTGTTTAATTTAATTGTGCCTGCGCTCAGAGCAGAGTTGCGAGCATTCGTACATCGGGTAGCAAAAAATAAGATTAGTGCCTACAGCACCCCTAACAAGCTTAGCTTGGCAGGTAAAGAAGGCATTTACCGGATTGCCGTGCATTATGCAGGCGACCAAGACAAGACAGATTCCGATTTATTGCTGATTAGTTTTGAGGAAATCAAAGCATCTGAGACGCGAACAACTGGCACTGATAACACTGCCAACGAACAAGCGGTCATAGATCGTGTTGTGGAACTGGAACAGGAACTGACGCTCAATCGTGAAAATCTGCAAACCGTGATCGAGGAGCTGGAAACGGCTAATGAAGAACTGCAATCTCTGAACGAAGAAGCGCAAGCGGCCAATGAAGAATTGCAAGCCTCAAATGAAGAACTGGAAACCTCCAATGAGGAATTGCAAGCTTCCAATGAGGAACTGATAACCGTCAATGATGAGTTGAGTAGTCGAACGGTGGATCTGACCAAAACCAACGCGGATGTGATTAACATCCTCAACTCGCTCTACAAAGGCTTGTTGGTGGTGGATAGCAATTTAATGATCACCCGATCCAACGAAATTGCCAAGCAGTTCTTTGATATCCCGGAAGGCGCACCGGCCAATTTAGCTTCGGTATCCACCAAATATGAAATGCCGGAATTATTGAAATGTGTGCAGCAGGTGATTAAAACTCGCCAGATAGTGGAATATGAATTTAGTTTACGATCAAATCAGTACTTTTTGATGCGACTTTCACCTTATCTTGAAAATAATCTTTCGCAAACCGACGTGACCGGCGTTGTATTGACAATACTGGATGTTACCGAAAAGAAAGAGGATGAAGAGAAGCTTAAGTTATCAGCATCGGTATTTGAGCACACATCAGAGGGTATCATGATTACCGATGCTGACAATAACATTGTCGCAGTCAACCCGGCGTTTACTAGAATAACTGGTTACACAGCAGACGAAGTCATAGGAAAAAATCCACGCATATTAAGCTCTAGCAGACAAACCAAGGATTTCTATCGGAACTTGTGGGAAAAACTGCTAACTACTGGCAGTTGGCAGGGTGAAGTGGAAAATAAGCACAAAGATGGGGCGTTTTATTTCGAATACTTGTCCATCAATATCTTGAAGAACACCGAAGGCAAAATTGATCGCTATATCGCCGTTTTTAGCGATATTTCAGAGGCTAAAAAAGCCCAGGAGGTAATTGAGCGTCAAGCCAATTATGATGATTTAACGCAATTGCCCAAACGCAATTTAATCAAGGATCGCATCGAACAATTGTTGTTACACAGCCGACGAGATAGTCGCCAGTTTGCAGTGATGTTTTTGGACTTGGATGATTTTAAAGCCATTAATGATTCACTGGGACATAATGCAGGGGACGAACTGTTGATCCAAGTCAGTAAACGCATAAAGTTGGCCTTGCGTGAAGCAGATGTTGTCGGCCGTTTGGGAGGCGATGAATTCGTGGTGTTGCTAAATGGAAATATCACCGCCGATGCCATTATCACCGTGACCAATAAGATACTGACATCCATTCATAAACCCTTTGAAATCTACGGGCATACTTTGGTAACGGCAGCCAGTATTGGCATCACAGTGTATCCTTCTGATGGTGATTCGGCGGAGGTGTTGATGAAGAACGCCGATAGTGCCATGTACGAAGCCAAACATAAAGGCCGAAACACTTACTGTTTTTTTACCCAAAAGATGCAAGACAATGCCAATAAACGCCAGTGGCTGATCACTGAGCTAGGAACAGCTATCGGAAGGCAGCAAATGCAGGTGCACTATCAACCCATTATCGAGTTGGCAAGCATGCAAGTGGTTGGGGCAGAAGCATTGCTGCGTTGGAACCACCCGCAAAAAGGTCCGATTGTACCGGATCATTTCATTCCGATTGCTGAGCAAACGGGTATTATCGCCCATTTATCTGAATGGGTGATCGATACGTGCTTGTTACAAGTTAAAGAACTGATCAAGAAACATAACCGAAACTTTCACATTTCGATCAATATTTCAATGGCGGAGTTTCTTTCACAAGCCCATATGGAATGGCTGTTTCGAACACTGGAAAAGTGCACACTGGCTCAATCAAAGCAGATCACGATTGAACTTACCGAGAGCATCAAGCTGATCAATAACGAAGAATACAGAACCGCACTAGGAAAAATTAAAGCCAGCGGTTGCAAGATTGCACTTGACGATTTTGGCACCGGACATTCGTCACTGAGTTACATCAAGCAGATACCTGTAGATATTATAAAAATCGATAAATCCTTTGTGCGTGATATTGCTATCGATCCGAGTGACGCGGCCATGAGTCAGGCAATCTTGAAAATGTCAAAAGCATTTAATCTAACCACTGTGGCCGAAGGTGTTGAAACCGAAGAACAGTTAATCTTTATGAAGCAGAACGGTTGTGAATATGCACAAGGTTATCTATTTGGCAAAGCGATGCCCTATGATGAATTGGTAGATTTCATTGCAACATTCAGTTATAGTATTTGAGAGCGTGTTGAGTATGACAAACGTGGGGCGTAATGACCACTGCCCGCGTGGCAGCGGCAAAAAATACATGTTTATCTGGCAACCAGCCAATGTCACGGGACAATCATCGAGCCTTGCCAGACGACTGGCGATCAGGGCTAGACATCGCGCGATGCTAGCTAGATGCCTATCAAACACTGCGAGTCACCGATAAACACAGAACCAAAACTGACACCAAATGTACACAGAAGAAGTTCAAGAACCAAGTGAAAATGATTATAACAATCGCCAGTTGGATCTTTTCCAAGGTTTTCTTTGTAACAACACTGAGGAAAGGGAAAAACTATCCAATACGATTGAATTGTGGGACAGCGTTCCTCGATATTCCATCAGTCGTAGACAACAACTGACGATGAGGGACGAAAAGACAGGTACATTGCCTATATATACCATAGAATTTACTTATAAAGGTGAATCATTTCGTGCAGAGATTAGACCGGCAAAGATAAATGACAAGGATGTAAGTGGCGTTATACGCACCATTGAATACTACCCAAGCAACCGGGAAGAATTGGTTGAGGATGCTCTTCGCAAACTTGCCTCACAGAAGCCGCATGGATTCGTCCGTCTGCAGCCTAAAGAAGCTAGTGGTGTTGCATTCTCACTAAATGGATTACGCGTTGAATTGGCTGAACGAGGTCACGCTTTTTCTTATCAGGAAATTGTACTAAGTTTGAATATACTCCATTTTAGCAGCATTGATATTTACAAAGACGACACAGAAAAAACAGCCAGAATTTCATCTAGTTATCTGCCTGTACTCGCTGCTGTCTCGCGAAATCAGATAGAAGCGGATTCCACATCAAAGTGGCTCGTACATTTTCATCCGTTTATCACAAAAGGCATAACAACTCTTGCTTACCGGCAATTTAATTATGAAAAAATGATGGGGCTTTCCACGCAACTCTGCCGTTGGATACATAAATATCTCTGTATGAAATTCACCCAAGCCAGCATGCTCACGCCTCCTTTTCAGATTTATTACAAAACCATAAAAAGAAACAGCGGCTTGCTAAAGCAAAAGAAGGAACGGGAAAATTTTATCGATGTTGAAAATGCTTTGAACGAATTGAAAAGCAAGGCTGTTTTGGCTGATTGGGAAAAGACAGAATCGCTGGGACCTCGCGGCAAAAAACTTGACACTCTCTACAAGCTTAGACCAACTAGCGAATTCTGCCGGGAAGCACGGGCAGCGAACAAACGCCACGCAGATGTCACTGCGGCTGCACTGTGCAAGAAACATCAATCCTAACCATGGTAGGATTAAAGGGCGGGTCAAGCCGTTCTAGACATTGATTGGAGAGTCGTGTTGATCAATTTCTGAAGACCCAACAAGTTTTAAGCCTTACCAAACATTGCGGTCTTGCCTTCATCGCCCGAAATCAACTCAATAACCAGCGCTTCTCATCAACTTTTCCTCAAAACCACTCAGCGAGGGGATCACAGACACCACTCGCATCAGCGTTAGCCTCCTTGATCCCGCGATTAAACCTGTATAGTAGGTTTAAACGGCAGGTCACACCCCAAACCCTGGTAGGTTTAAGCGGCGGGTCACACCCCAAACCCTGGTAGGTTTAAGCGGCGGGTCACACCCCAAACCCTGGAAGGCTTAAGTGGCAGGTCACACCTCAAAACCTGGTAGGTTTAAACGGCGGGTCACACCCCAAACTCTGGTAGGTTTAAGCGGCGGGTGTGGTAGGTTTAAGCGGCAGATAGAGCTAATTTCTGGTAGGTTTAAGCGGCAGCACCAGTTTAGTGCACACTTATCCACAGATTTTCGGGGGGTCGTGGTAGGTTTAAGGGGCACCTGGCTCGAATTGTGGTAGGTTTAAGGGGCACGTGGGGGATTTCGTAGTAGGTTTAAGCGGCGTGTTGTCGATTTCGTGGTAGGTTTAAGCGGCGGGTCGAAATGATTTTGATGCTTCTTGGTAGGTTTAAGCGGCAGGACGTTTTTTCAACTTCTTGTCTAAATTCAATAAATTTTGACTTTTTCTACCTTTATCCTTTTATCCTTTTTTTTAATCTTTAATAGCCGAAATCAAACGGGGTCATTTGGTGAACGGGGAGAGCGTCAGCTCGATTGTGTCCTCATGGGGTAACTCCAAAAAAGTATCCATTATCCAATTTTTTTCGAGTTGCGGATACTTTGGCTCCATGGGTGGTATGGATTGGTGACATCCCTGCCATTCTAGCCCCCGTATGTTGGGTTACGGCGCAAAAAGACGCGACTAACCCTTACCCTTCATCATATGACTTTTTAGTGGCTATTTTTAGAGTTCTGCTGCTTTTCCAAGTATTCAGTCGCCATGAGGACACGGCTCCCACGAATCCCGATCCAACCTACCACTTAACTTAATGACAGTGAAGTGGCCGGAGGGATCATTCTATTTTATGTTGTTCTCCGAGTCGATTCTGCGCATCATTGGGTATCTTCTCTCAAGGTCCATTGCGTATCGATGTACCATGTGCAGGCATTGATTGAATATCTTCGGTGAACGGCGATGCAGGAAGCTTGCCACGCGTGTTCCTGTCCTAGGCCACAAGATAAGCATGCCGGGAATCCAAAAAGGCGGCACGCCAAGCGTGACTAACTCGCTTAACAAACCACCCACTAGCAGGAACCAACCGACATCACGCGGCAACTCGGTTATCGTTTCAAGGATTTCTCGATCAATGGCGGATGTTGGCTGGGACGTTTCGTTGGGCTTAGTGTGTGTGAATGGCATAGATTTGGTTTTTAAGAAAGTCAGCTATGCGTATCTTTAGGCGGGGCAAGCGGTAAAGTCTGATCAGGCTGTTTCTCGGCATTTTTTTGATCAATGCCGAGGAATCGAAATAAGCCTTCGCATTCGACAGGTTAAGTACGAAGGGAGGATGCCCTTCTTTAGCCAGTAAGTAGCTCATGACTAGGGAACCCGTGCGGTCATTGCCTTCGATGAACAACTGCGGCTCGGTCAGGATGCGGATATAAATTCCAGCGGCCCTGCACCAAACCGATTCATGGCTATGCAGCGCATACCAATCGGACAAGTCTTGTATGCCGGCATCACTCCGCTCGTAAAAATAGCGATTGTTTGCCTCTATATGCTTTTTGTATTCGTAGCGTTTCTGTTCGTTCGTCCCGCATAATACACGGGTGTTGAGTTCCAACAAATGGGCAGAGTTTCCCAAAGCAAACAAATCGACTTTGGCTTCCAACAGTTCACCGACCAAGGCATAACCGGATAGCAGATTTTCCACGACCTCGTCGTCCATCCGATCACGGGATAAGCTCAATCCCTGATGATCCCATGGGAAATCATGCTGAACCCGTCGCAATGATGCCTCGATCAATTGAAGGTTAAGGCATGGGCTTAATTGCTGCTTGTAAACTGGACTTGCCATACCCAACAGCATTACCGATTATTGGATAGTCTCCAAAGCCTGACGCGATCGCAATACGATTTCATCGGGCAGAGGCATATAGCCGAGTTCGCGGCTGTAACGCTGTCCTTCGACCAAACCGAATGCCACAAACTGCTTGAGTGCGGATGCCTTTTCCGGGTTCGGATAGTGTTGGTAAAGCAGCAGCCAGCTTAGGGTCAGTATCGGATAGGCATCCTCGCCTTCGGGGTCGGGTATCAGCAAGCGCAGATTCTCGGGCATTTGCTGCGCATTACGGGCCAGCGCAGCCACACCGGTGCGGTCGTTCGGTTCGACGAAACGCCCGGCTTTATTCTCCAAGCTGGCCATGGGTAGCCCAAGGCGTTTGGCAAAGCCGTATTCTAGATAACCAATCGTTCCTTCGCTGTTTTTAATGCGCGATGCCACGCCTTCGTTGCCGTGGGCCAGCATGGCACTGCCCCGCCAAGCGACTACCTTGCCGATGCCGGGTCCACGGTCACGCCAATCTGGACTCACAGCGCCTAGATGATTGGTAAAGGCATAAGTAGTGCCGCTGCTATCCTGACGGACGACAAGGGTTATGTTCTGGCTTGGTAGCTTTGCATCGGGATTTGCCGCCTGGATTCTGGCATCGTCCCACCGGGTGATTTTCCCGGCAAAAATGTCCTGATAAACAGCCCTAGTCAGTTTCAACGGGCCGGATAGGCCATTGACATGATAGGCAAGCACGATGAGCCCCGCCGTCGCCGGCACCAGCCGGACCCCCTTTTTGACTTGTGCCATCTGTTCATCGCTTAGGGCCGCATCGCTCCCAGCAAAGTCCAACTCCTCCGCGATGAAACCACGGATGCCTTCACCGCTGCCCATTGCCGCGTAACTGATCTTAACATCAGGGTTGCGCTTGCCGAAAGCGTCGATCCAACGTTGGTAAAGCGGTGCAGGAAACGTTGCCCCGCCCCCGTGCAATTGCAAACTCCCGGCTTGGGCGATGGTTCCCCAGGCAATGCTTGCGATGGCGATAACGAGTTGCACTAATAAGGATTGATTACCAAAACGGGTTTTATTGTTCATCGGTTCGACTCCGCCAAGCTAACTAAACTCGCCACGGATGTATTCCTTGGTCAATTGTTGCTGTGGGTCTTCGAATATTTGCCGGGTATCCCCTAATTCCACCAAATAACCGGTGCGCCCTCCTGCCGATATATCGACTGAAAAGAAGGCAGTCTTGTCGGCAACCCGGGTCGCCTGTTGCATATTGTGAGTGACTAGGGCAATCGTGAACTTTTCTTTCAGTTCGACCATCAACTCTTCAATGCGCCGGGTGGCGATGGGGTCCAGCGCGGAACAGGGCTCGTCCATTAAAACCACCGTGGGTTCGGTGGCGATGGCCCTGGCGATGCACAACCGCTGTTGCTGTCCACCCGAAAGCGAAAGGCCGCTGGCCTTGAGTTTGTCCTTGACCTCGTCCCAAAGTGCCGCTTTCTTCAATGCCTTTTCGACGCTCTCTTCGACATCGCCTTTGAAACGGTTTAGGCGCAACCCAAAGGCGACGTTATCGAAAATGCTCATGGCAAAGGGGTTGGGTTGCTGGAACACCATGCCGATGTAACGCCGCACCACCACGGGGTCCACAGTGCTCCCGTAGACATCTTGACCATGAAAATGGACGTTGCCTTCAAACCGGAAACCTTGCACCAAGTCGTTCATGCGGTTCAGGCTGCGCAGGACGGTACTCTTGCCGCAGCCGGACGGGCCGATGAATCCAGTAATCTGGCCTTTTTTGATCGGCACATGGCTGTCCCTGACCGCCAGAAAATCGCCGTAATAAACCTTGTCCAGTTTGCAGTCGATGACGACTTTAGCTTGCGTGTCAGGTTTGACCTTCACATTTCCTTGTTCGTTAACATTCGCTTTCATAATCGTTTCCTCGAAAAATTCGATATTTTGTAATGTACATCAGTTATGTAAAATAATAACTAGACTTTCTTACGCCCTAGCACACGGGCAAGAATATTGAATAACAACACCAACATGACCAGAACCAGCGAAGCGGTCCATGCCAATTCGATCTGATTGTCATAAGGCATGCCAGAAAAATTGTAGATCAACACGGACAGCGAAGCGATGGGAGTCATCAGATCCGCTTTGCCGTTTTCGACAAACCAATAGCTGCTGAATAAGGCGGTGAAAAGCAGTGGCGCCGTCTCCCCGGCCGCACGGGCAACCGCCAGCATGACACCCGTCAAGATACCGGGCAGGGCAGTCGGCAGCACGATTTTCCAGACGACTTGACTACGTGTGCAGCCCATTCCGTAGGCAGCATTTTTCATTGGTGCAGACACCATCCGCATGGCTTCCTCAGCCGTAAGCACCACCGTAGGCAGCATCAGCAAGGCCAAGGCAACCCCCGCCGCAGGGGCAGAGTAGGTGCCGGTCGTTAACACGACCATCGCATAAGCAAACACACCGGCCAAGATCGAAGGCAGACCCGTCAAGGTCTTGGCGCAGAATCGCGCCGCATAGGCCACTTTGCCGTTTGGTTCCAGTTCCCCGAGAAAAATGGCGGCCATAATGCCAAAGGGGATGCTAATCAACGCACCGATCCCCACCGTCACCAGAGTTCCCACGATGGCATTGCCGAAACCCCCGCCTTCCTCGAACCCCGCCGGCGGCAGTTCGGTGAAAACCTCCAAGCTTAGCCGATGCCCACCGCGAACAATCAGCCCATAAAGCACAGAGAACAGGGGAATGCTGGCAAACATGGCGGCGATCCATGCCGCACCGCTTAATATTGTGCTGAGCAGTGCGCGGGGTTCGACTAGTGATCGTTGTAAGTTAGGATTTTCGTTTTCCGTGAACAGGGGGTCTTGCGCACTCATTTACCGCTCCTCATTTGTCTGGAAGATAGCGACATGATAGCCGTGCCGATCATATTCACCGCCAATGTGATCAACAGCAACACCAAAGCGGCATACATCAAAATCGGTATTTCGCGTTCGCCCGCTTCGGGAAAGTTAAGTGCCAACAGGGCGGCGAGCGTATTGCCCGGCGAAAACAAGGACAGGCTAAGTTGGTTGGAATTGCCGACTAGCATGGCCAAAGCCATGGTTTCCCCGAGTGCCCGACCAAACCCGAGGACGAGGGCACCGAAAATACCCGCCGAGGCAGTGGGAAGGATCACCTTCAGGATCGCCTCCCAGCGGGTCGCGCCTAGACCGAAAGCCGCCTCTTTGATGCGATAGGGTACCTGCCTTAAGGCATCCTGCGATACGGCGGCAATGGTCGGCAGGATCATGATCGCCAGCACCAAAGAGGCCGGTAACATTCCCGGCCCACTCAGGGTCGTGCTGAAAAACGGAATCCAACCAAATTCGGCATTCAGCCAGTCGGCTACAGGGCGGATGAAGGGCACTACTATAAAAATGCCCCAAAAGCCATAGACGACGCTAGGAATGGCCGCCAACAGATCGACGATGGTACGGAACACCAAGGCGAGCCGGGCCGGAAGAAAATCCTGGGTAAGGAAAATCGCCATGCTGACACCGAAAAAGCCACCGATGGCCAAAGCCAAGAACGAACTGTAAAGGGTACCCCAGATTTCTGGAAGTATTCCAAAAACCTGCTTATTGACATCCCATGTGGTTCCCGTCAGAAAACCGAGATGGTATTCCCGAATGGCAGGGATTGCTTTATAACCGATTTCCCAGAGCAGAAGCCCGACCACGCCTATGATAAACCAGGCGCAAACCATGGCTATTCCTCGGAATGAGCGATCCATCAGGTAATCGCTCTTTGAGGGGGGGCCGGAGATTTCTTCCCCGGTTAGGGCTTCTTCAAATACCTTCATGACTCGCAGATTCCACTATTGAATTTTCTTGGAGGCAGCTCGCACTGCCGAAACGACATTGTCGGGGAGCGGGATATAGCCCATCTTGGCGCTAAGTTTTTGCCCCTCTGTTAGGCCATATTCTACCACGTCGCGCAGGATTTTGGCTTTTTCGGGCGTGGCATTCTGTTGGTAGAACAGCATCCAGGTGAACGTCGCAATCGGATAGGATTTTTCGCCTTCGGGATCAAGTACCCAGGCAATCAGGTTTTCCGGAAGTTGCGCGTTGGCCAGTGCCGCAACGCCACTCTCTGTACTCGGCATCACGAATTTTCCGGTTTTATTTTGCAACGCGGCCATCTCGACTTTAGCACCGATGGCATAAGCATATTCGATGTAGCCGATGGCACCGGGGGTTTGCTTGATCGTCGCGGTGACACCGTCGTTCTTTGGCGCGGCGACGAATTTGTCACTGCCGGGCCAGTTCACGGTGGTTCCAGCACCGGGGCCACTCTTCCAACCGGGACTGATTGCGCTGAGATGGTTGGTAAACACAAACGTCGTGCCGCTGCTATCGGCCCTGCGCACCACAGTGATGGGCAGGTCAGGCAGTTTCATGCCTGGGTTTGCACTTTGAATGCGCGGGTCGTTCCATTTGGTGATTTTACCCAAGAAAATGTCCGGGTAGACATCCCTAGGCAACTTCAAGCCCTTCGGGTTGCCAGACAGATTATAAGCGATCACGATTTTGCCCGCCGTCATCGGCAATAGTACAGCGCCACCTTGGACTTTGGCGATTTCTTCGGGCTTCATCGCCGCGTCGCTGGCCGCAAAATCAACCGTACGGTTAATGAAGTCCAACACACCTGCGCCGCTGCCTTTGGCCTGGTAATCAATATTGGCATTTTTGTTCATCTTGCTAAAGTTCTTGAACCAAGCGGAATAGAGCGGGAACGGGAAACTGGCCCCAGACCCTGTCAACCTCAATTTCTCATCCGCAGACGCGAGGTTGATGAAATACAAGTTGACCAAAACAAAGAGTGCTAACGACATAAAACCGAGTTTTTTCACTGGATGACCCCACGCTTGCGAAGATAAGGAAATTGCAGACTTACAATTATTTGCTAAAGAATAACTAAGCTAGATGACAAAACGATGACCTATCCTAGCAAAACTGTTACCTTGTTTTGAACCATGCCGATGTTTTGCCTCAGTCATCGAATTGAAATAAACGGCTCATAAGCTTTGTGGGGCCAACCCACGAATTTAAGCCTGCGTTATAATGAAAATGTAGAATATTCCCGTTAAACCGTGCATGTTTATGAGTAGATTAATGAAATCCTCCAATCCTTCGACCAAAGCTGGGGCATCCTTTGAAGAAATCCCGGATACGTCCGCCGGAATGGAGATCAGTCACCCGATTGATTACGCCGAACGATTTAAATACCCTGGGTTGGCGTTAGGGCTGTCCTTGGTAATTGGACCCATGGAACTGGCCGCTGGCTCCGTTCTAGTCGGTGTCGTCGTCGCACGGGCATCGCTTCCGACCTTGAAACGCACCTTGGCAAGCATCCAGACCACCGGCCGACCCTCGGTCGATCTGCTCGATACGCTATGGATACTTTTCCACACAGTGACCGGCGAACTGCTCGCGCCCGCCCTAGCCATTTGCCTTACCGAGGCCGGCAACACACTCCGCGACCTGACGGCAATGGCAGGACAGCGTCAAATGCCCGAACTGGTCCCGAACCGCCAGTATTGGATCGAGCGAAACGGTCGCAGAAGGCTGGTGCTATTAAAGCATCTGGCCGTAGGCGACCATGTCCTGTTGGGTTCGGGCGATCTGGTCCCCGCCGACGGCACGATGATAAGTGGACAGGGGCTGCTGGACCAAAGCGCCCTGACCGGGGCATCCGGACTGCTGTCCCGCTCGACTGGCGACAAGCTTTTTGCCACCACCGTGGTAATTAAGGGGCAGTTGGTTCTCGAAATCAAGCGGCTGGGTGGCGAAACCCGTGCATCGCGAATGGCCGAAAAAATTGCCGACAAATCGCAGCAAGACACGCGGGTCAGCAACCTGATGGAAGAGATGGGCAACCGGGCGGTGATACCGGCCATCGCAACGGGTGCATTTCTGTTTGCCGTCACTGGCAACGTCCACAAAGGCCTGGCACCCTTGCAACTGGATTTTGCCCAAGGCGTCGGCATCGGTGCTCCGATCCCTGTGCTCACTTCCATGCAGGTATCCACAACCAACCAAGTCCTCGTCAGGGGTGGTCACGCTTTGGAACAACTAGCGAAAGTGGATGCCGTGTTATTCGACAAGACCGGGACGTTAACCGAGCGTGGCACCGAAATCGTGGATGTCCATGTCGCAAACGGCTCGGTGTCGGTGCAAGAGATGCTCTACTGGGCCGCGTCCGCAAGCTATTACGTGCTACGCCCGTTCAGTGTTGCCTTGGTCCAACATGTTGAGCGCCAAGGGATTGCGCTGGAACCCTGTGACCCTTTGGACTATTCCGACGTAGGCGTAGTGGCGAGGGTCAAGGACAGCGAGATCACGGTCGGCTCGATCCATTTTTTCGAAGAGCGGGGCATCGCCGTCGATGCCGAATACCATCGGATGCACAAAGGGGTCATCCTCGACCGGTCCATCCGCTATGTGGCGAGGGACGGCGAACTGCTGGGGGCGGTTTTCTATACGAATCCACTGCGGCCCGAGAGTGCCACCGCCATCAATGCCTTGCACGGACTTGGCATTGAGTGCTATCTACTTACCGGGGACAATAGCAAGGCGGCAAACGCCGTGGCCTACAAACTTAATATCAAACCCGGCAATACTTACGCTGAGGCATCCTCCAAAAGAAAGGCCGAGTTGGTCAACAAAATACGCAGCCAACACCAATCGGTCGCCTATATCGGTGACGGGACCAACGACTTGCCGGCCATGGCGAGTTCAGATGTTGCCATATCTTTCCGCCATGCCAGCGACCTGGCCAGGGAGTCCGCCGATGTGGTTCTGCTTGATGACAGTCTTCTTGGTTTGCCTTATGGAATTACGATGGCCCGACGGGCTATGCGCATAGTCCATCAGAATATTGTCATCGTCACGGCGGCTAACGTGGCCGTGGTGGCGGGTGGTATTTTCCTCGACCTAAGCCCGCTGGTGTCGGTCATGGTGAACAACGGCTCGACCCTGTTGGCCGGGCTGAATGGGTTGCGTCCGCTACAAGACGCTCAACGGCAAGACCCCGAAATCGAAAACGCCATGAATCGTGATGACAAGGGATTGTTAGGGATACCCTGGCGCAAGCGCAAACGTGACGGAGTGGGGCAGCTACTGACAGGGCGTGGGTAGTGAATTCCATCCGTGTGCTGTTTCCATGCATTTTTGCCCTAGAAATCATTTTGGCGGTCAGCCTGACGGCTGCAATTGGCTACACCAGCCAGATGAAGGAGGCCCGCGAGACCGCCGCAGATTTTTTGGCGTTGATTGGGGGCATGATCGAAGACCAGCTAGATAGGCATTTGACAGCTCCAGCAAGCCTAGTGCGGAATTACGCCAAGGAAGTGCGGAAACGCCCCGATCTGCATTTCGACGACCTCCTCAAGCCGACGCTGGTTCGCAATATGATTGACTCCTTCCAAACACAAATCCATGTTTCGCGGGGGATGAATCTGAATTTCGCCAATCCCGCCGGCCAGAACCTTATGCTGGACCGGCGGGGCTACAGCAAGCCTGTCGTAAAACTTTCCGATTTTGGCAAGGGTGGGGTAATATCGTGGTATCCATTCGACACCTTCGGCAATGGCAAGGAACCACAAGAAACCCTGCGTGTCGATTACGATCCCCGCAAGCAGCCGTATTACATCGCTGCCGTCACCGAGCAGCAACCGATTGTCTCGTCGGTTTATTTCAGTCCGTTGGTAAAGGGCGAGCCAGTCGTCACGGTGGCGGAACCCGTGTATGATGCACGAGGGCGGTTGAGGGTCGTGGTTTCCTCCGACATTGATTTGCGGCTTATCAGCATCTATCTGCAGGGATTGCGCCTGCCAGACGGCACCGTCGTCGTCATGTTCGATTCCGACGGATACTTGATTGCCAGCTCTCTCCGGCAGCCGGTGACCCCTAACGGCCAAGCAATAAAAAGGAGTTTGCCGTCGATTCTCGAAAACCAGAATCCCACGATCCGATCCATGGCCGAGTCCATGCGAAAACAGTTTGGGTCGTTTTACCTCCCCGAATCCAAGCAGTTTCAGTTTGACGATGGGGAAGGCCGGCATTTTGCCTATGCGACTCCGCTGGCTGAAAAATTCGGGCTGAACTGGAAATTCGCCGTGGTGATCCCGGAAACTGTCTTGATCGACAATTTGCTTCAAGGCATTCGCTCGACGTTGTGGGTTTCCCTAGTGCTACTGATAATCGCCATTGCCGTCGGGTTGTTGACTGCTGCCTGGATGATAAACCCCATCTTAACGATGGGTGCCGTCGCTTCGGCTGTAGAAAAGAACGAAATGACCGAGCCGCCCCTGCCAGCCAGTCAGTTGCGAAGGGACACGCACCGACGCAATGAGTTCGGACAATTGGCACAGGTGTTTTTGCGGATGATCAACGAAATAAAATCCCGCCAGAGTTTGCTTGAGGCGCAATTAGAACAGCTTCGGGTCGAAATCGACCATGAACATACGCATGCCCAAGTTCGGCAGATTTCCTCCACCGAATTCTTTCGTAACCTGAAATCCAAGGCACGCAGGCTTCGTGAAGAACGGGGGACCACTTAGGCGATTTCCAATAATGAATCCACTAAAAACATTGTCCACGAAAAACACGCAAGGCACGAACAAGGCATGCTTTTGTTTGGCTGGTTCCCAAGTTCCATATCTCATCGTTGGGCCTAATATGTTGTTGGTTATATGAATAATTATATAAGTGATCAAATAAGCTTTGTTGAAGCTCAAAAATTGGTTACATCCCAGCTGGGAAGGGATTTATTTTGGCGGGGCCACTCGGACGACTCATGGAAATTAAGACCAAGTGCTTATAGGGAAGGTGTATTAGATACGGAGAATAACTTATCAGCGCATTTTTATCAAAGAGCACCATCTAGAATGGTAAACCCTCCTAAATCGGATAAGTTCCAATCTTGGTTATTTCTAATGCAGCATCACGGGTTACCTACCAGACTATTAGATTGGTCAAATTCTCCTTTGGTGGCTTTGTATTTTGCAGTGCAATCAGAGCCTGACAAAGACGGTGCCTTGGTGGCTATGGACCCTTTTTCTCTAAATAACTATTTCTTCGGACAAAGAGTAATTTTATCTGATCACTCTAGTGATGTTATTCAATTGTTTAAAAATCCTCTTCACAATAGCGTAGCTAATGTAAATAAAGTAGCTGCAATCTCTTCAACTGAAAGGAATCAGAGAATGCTTATGCAGTCTTCAAGATTTACAATTCACGGTATAACAACAGATCTTTATGAGGTAGATGAGTTAAAACCATATATCATGTCTATATTTATTAAAAAAGAGGCAAAGGAACTATTGATGTCTTGGTTATATGATATTGGGATCAGGAAATCGTATTTATTTCCTGATTTAGATAATTTAGCAGACGAAATTAAGTCATTATCTCGAATAAAGGCATAACAATCAAAGGAGTCAAACTCGATTGATTGTTAGCAATTTTGAGGGGAAATGCAAAAGCCATTCAATCCCGGTTTCTTCCCCTAAACAGCAGCCCAAACCGGCGCTCAAGGGGACGCGGGGTTACGCTTTGGCCTGTTTTCCACTAGTTTGGTCCGCCCGCGCCCCTTAGCTCGGGCGTTGTACACAAGTCCATCCATGCCGAAATGACGGGCCTCCAACACTTGTGTATAACGGCGAGAACTCCAGCTTGGGAACGAGCTAAAGTCTTCTTCATCTAATAATTTGAGGCAGTGATATGGGAAAACTTGTTGTGGTCCATTCTTTTCGGGGTGGTACCGGAAAATCAAATATAACCGCTAATTTGGCGGCTCTTCTCGCCAGCCGTGGCAACCGTGTGGGAATAGTCGACACGGATATCCAGTCGCCCGGCATCCATGCGCTGTTCAGCCTTGCGCCCGACCATTTCAAGTTCGCGTTGAACGACTATTTGTGGAAGCGTTGCCGCATCGAGGAAGCGGCCTACGATGTCAGCGATATACTGCGGAAATATCAGCCCGAAGCGTCAGGACACATTTATCTGATTCCGGCCAGCATGCGCACGGGCGAAATAACCCGCATTTTGCAGGAAGGCTATGATGTCGGCCTGCTGAATAATGGGTTCCAGCAGTTTATGGAAACGCTGGAATTGGATTATCTACTGATCGACACCCATCCGGGTGTCAACGAAGAAACCCTGTTGTCGGCGGCAATTTCGGATGTCCTTGTGATAATCCTCCGCCCTGACCGGCAGGACTACCAAGGCACCGCGATCATGGTCGAATTAGCAAGGCAATTGGAGGTTCCAAAGATGCTTTTGCTAATCAACAAGGCAGTCAACCAGAAAGACTTTGCCGCGTTACGACAACGGGTCGAGTCGATTTACAGCGTTGGCGTGGCTGGTGTGATTCCGCTTTCAGAGGAAGTCGCCGTTCTTGGAAGCACCGACTTATTTTGCCTATTGCATCCCAGCCACCCGATGACCTTGGCGTTGCAATCTGCCATAGGGGAAATAATCGGTTCGTAAGGCGGTGATTACCCAGCAATTCTCATTTTGAACAAAACCGGGCGGGTTTGGAACCCGCCCCTACGAATCGACATTCTGGATCCTGTTCATAATACATTGATAATTCAAAATTAAATTGCTTGCGTAGGGGCGGGTTCCAAACCCGCCTTTACAATCTTTGCCAAAATGAGAATTGCTGGTGATTACCGGTGTCATGGGAATGTAATAATCCTATCGTATGATTTTTTTAAAAATAGCCTCTGGGAGTTTTTGCCCGGAGTGGGTGCATCGAAATTCCTTTACTTAAGATGGCGAAACTAAACGCGCTACAAAGTGATCCACTGGCCGGTCCCTACGAAACGGGTCCGTCTCAACCGATGTTTGTCGGGATAGTCCATCAAGGACCCCCTGGCCGGATTCGGGTCAATGTATTCGGATTGCAACGCTGCGAACCTTTTAAGGAGGAGGTCGAGCGATTTCTGGTTGAGCTGGACTATGTGCAGTCCGCCCGAGCCAATGCGCTGACCGGCAATGTGCTGATCCAATTTCACTCGCGTGTGGCCGTAGAGCGGCTAATCGACGAACTGGAAAGCCTGGCCCGCCGGGCCAACCACGGGCGTACCCCAAATCTCGGGCGGAATGCCGCGATTGTTGGAAGCGAAAGCACACAAGTCTCGCGTCCAGCGAAACTGCGGTCCGCCCGCGCTAAGAATTCCCTTCCGACCACAACAGCTACTGCGCCCAAGGGCGACTGGCATCTGCAGACAGAAGAACAGGTCGTGCAGCGTCTAGCCAGTTCCCCGGAAGGACTGCCGGTCAGTGTGGCATTGGCCCGTTTGTCGGAGTATGGGCCGAACGCCCTCAGTGTTGCCAAGCCGCGCTCCAAATTAGGCTTACTGCTGGAGCAGTTCATGAGCCCGCCAGTCGCCCTATTGGCGGTTTCGGCTGGAATATCCATCGCGACGGGAGGCATTGCGGATGCCGTCGTCATCGCCGGGGTCGTGGTGATCAACGCCGTCATCGGGTACACCACCGAAACCCAGGCCGAGAAGACCATCAACGCCTTAGGCAAGATGACACCCTTGCACACGCGGGTGCTTCGTGGCGGTCAGTCTATGGAAATCGCCGTTGAAGACGTTGTAGTCGGCGACGTGTTGGTGTTGGCACCTGGCTCATTCATAGCGGCCGATGCACGGCTGTTGACGAGCAACCGTCTAACGGTGGCAGAATCCGCACTGACCGGCGAGAGTGTGCCCGTCAGCAAGCGTTACGACTCCCCTGTCCACGAAGACACGCCTCTGGCGGACCGGAAAAACATGGTCTACATGGGTACCATCGTATCGGGCGGCAGCGGGTTGGCGATGGTAGTCGCCACTGGTCGCGACACCGAAATCGGCATGATCCAGACACTGGTGGGCGAGGTCGAGACACCTGATACACCGATGCAGAAGCAACTGGACCAAATGGGCATGCAACTAGCCTTGATGAGTACGGGGCTCTGTGCCCTTATGTTCGGAATGGGCATGATGCGCGGCTATGGCTGGTTACAGATGCTAACCTCCTCGATTTCACTGGCAGTGGCGGCAGTACCCGAAGGATTGCCGGCAGTGGCGACTAGTACCCTCGCGCTTGGAATCGGCGAAATGCATCGCCAGAAAGTACTAGTGCGCCATCTTCCGGCGGTCGAGAGCCTTGGTTCGGTCCAAGTCATCTGCTTGGACAAGACCGGCACCTTGACCATGAACGAAATGAAAACGGTGGAACTGCGTACCCCGCAGAAGGTCATTGCGATTGCAGAAGGCCAGTCGTATTGTGATGATCGGCCGGTTGACCTCTCTAGCTTAGGCGACATCGTGCAAATGTTACGCATTGTAAGCCTGTGCAGCGAAGTCGTCGTGACTGGCAGCCCCGGCGACTACAAGCTTGAAGGCTCCCCCACCGAGGGTGCGCTGATTGAGGTCGCCTTGGCCGTAGGCGAGGATGTCAATAATTTGCGGTTGCAATTGCCCACCGCCAAGGTCATCCACCGTGCCGAAAATAGGCCCTACATGATTACCCTACACCCGGAGGACGGACGCTATTTCCTAGCGGTGAAAGGCAGTCCGGCGGAGGTGCTGGCCATGTGCAGCCACCAGCGGGTGGACGGCGGGACGGAAGAATTGAACGTTCAGCAGCGGACCAACGCCATCGGTCAGAACGAAGAAATGGCTGGCAAAGCACTGCGCGTGTTAGGGGTGGCCTACGGGTATGCCGACACCCTTATTGAGGATGGGATTGCGCCTACCGATTTGGTTTGGGTCGGACTGACCGGAATGGAAGACACCCTTCGCTCCGGCGTTGCGGAACTCATGGACCAGTTCCACGAGGCAGGCATCGAAACGGTCATGATAACCGGCGACCAGAGTGCCACTGCCTTTTCGGTGGGCCAGCGCTTGCGTCTTAATGGCAACAAGCCGCTAGAGATCGTCGATTCCTCAAGCCTCGAAAAGCTCGATCCAGAAATATTGAAGAACATCGTTAAAAATACGACGGTATTCGCCCGCGTCAGCCCTGCCCACAAAGTGAGAATCGTCCAAGCCCTGCAAGCTTCGGGACGGGTCGTCGCGATGACTGGCGACGGCATCAACGACGGCCCCGCGCTCAAGGCCGCCGACGTGGGGGTCGCCATGGGTAAGATGGGTTCGGATGTCGCCCGCTCGGTGGCTGATGTGGTGCTGGAAGACGACAACATCAGCACCATGATAACCGCCGTACAGCAGGGCAGGACCATTTACGGCAACATCCGCAAAAGCCTGCGGTTCCTGTTGGCATCCAATATGGGCGAGGTCGAGGTGATGCTGCTTGGCACGGCCTTGGGCATGGGGGAGGTGCTAAACCCGGTGCAGCTTTTGTGGATCAACTTAGTCACTGACATTTTCCCCGCCATGGCATTGTCCATGGAACCACCTGAACCCGGCATTCTAAAACAGCCACCACGTGACCCGGATCGCCCCATACTCGACCGTGCGGACTTCATGACCATGCTGCGCGAATCGCTGGTGATGTCGGCCGGAAGCATGGGCGTTTATGCCTACAGTGCCGCCCGCTACGGCATCGGACCCCAAGCGAGCACCAACCTGTTCATGACCCTAACCGCCACGCAGTTCCTGCACTCCATCGGCTGCCGCTCCGAGCGCACCACCATTTTCGATGCCGGGGGGCGGCCATCCAATCCCTATTTGACGGCTGCTGTGGTCGGTTCCTTCGGAGCCCAACTACTGGCAGCGACCTTTCCGCCGTTGCGCACACTATTGCGTTTGACACCCATCGGGCCGGCAGACCTGCTGGCAATTGCCGTCGGGGCCGTCGCACCGATGTTGGTTAACGAATCCATCAAGAAAATCCAATCCGCCACCCGCGAGGAATGAGGAAGCCACCAATGCCAAAACTTTTCCTATTCACGTCCGAATCGGCGACAATAGGGCATCCTGACCGACTGTGCGATACCATCAGCGATGCGCTTGTGGACCAATTCCTCAGGCAGGATCCGTATTCGCGCATCATTGCCGAATGCGCGATCTCGAAGGGCATGGTATTCGTTGCGGCCCGCTTCGCCTCGAAGGCCACGGTGGACATCGCACAAGCGGCACGCTCGGTGATTGCAGGTGCGGGTTATCGCAAACAGGAATTTGACACGGAAGAGTGCACAGTGGTAACCAGCCTAATTGCCATGCCCGTCGAGCAGCGCATACAGGCGGACGAAGCGGACTTGGCCACCGCAGAGTTGGACCGCTACACAGTGCATAACCAGACCACTCTATTCGGGTTCGCCTGCACCCACACCCCCGAATTGATGCCGCTGCCGGTCACTTTAGCCGGACGGGTGGCGAAGGCTCTGACCCTAGCCCGCAGCGAAGGCCGGATGCCCTACCTCTCGCCCGATTGCACGACTCAAGTCGGGGTTGCCTTCAAGGACCGTAAACCGGTTCGCATCCATAGCATCACCGTCATTGCCGGGTTGGAAGGGCCGCAGCCGCCCGATGCTGCCGACATCCGTGCGGATCTCCATCAGGAAGTCATCGGTCAAGTTTTTGCTGACGACCCTATCAAGCCGGACAAGGATACGGAAATTTTCATCAATCCGCGCGGTGCATTCCCGAAGAGCGGCCCGATGTCACACTCGGGCATGACTGGCAGGAAAACCGCCGCCGAAACCTACGGCTGCTATGCCCGCCACAGTGCCTCCGCCCTTAGCGGCAAGGACCCGTCGCGCATCGACCGGGTGGGTACCTACGCAGCCCGCCATGCCGCAAAAAACATAGTCGCTGCCGGACTTGCGGACGAGTGCGAGGTGCAGCTTAGTTATTCCTTGGGCCATGCCGAGCCCGTGAGCATCCAAGTGCAAACCTTTGGCACCGGAAAAGTTGGGGATGACATCATTCTGCAACGGCTGGAGGAAAATTTTGATTTCAGACTAGGCTCGATTATCCACGACTTCAACCTGCGTCATTTACCGGCGACAAGCAAATCCGGGTTTTACCAACAACTGGCCGTCCATGGGCAACTGGGCAAATCCTTCGGCGAACTCCCTTGGGAAAAAACCGACCGCGCGGAGCGGTTGCGCTAACCACACCGTTTATTCGGCATTTTGGGCTGGGCCACACTGGATAATAGCCCTGTGTAGGATTTCATGGTGTTTCGCAAAGGCAGCATGGTGTTGCCGGTAATTGCGATGCCGGCAAGGAGATTGAGTGCGGCCATGGCAGCGATGCCACTGTGGAACAGTAAAACACTGCCGATGATGCCGCCCCCGGCGGCGACACTCATTTTGAAGCTGGTGTCTAGGTTGGAATCCAAACGATGAGACAGGTCGATAAATAGGGGCAATTGCGTCAGGTTTTGGCCCATCAACACAACTTGTGCAGTTTCTTGTGTGGCGTTAGTGAAACCCTGCAGCGAAACCGAGACATTGGCTGACTGTAAGGCGATGGCATCGTTGACACTGTTTCCCAAAAAGCAGACCGAGTGGCCCTCGTGCTGCAAGCGCTCAAGCTGGTGGGCCTTGTCTTCGGGCAGCATGCCGGCGAAGCATTCTTCGATTCCCAGGCGTTGTGCGATCTGCCTTGTGGCTCCGACGCGATCATCGGAGAAAATGGCGAGCTTGATGTTGTGCCGCTTGAGCCCGGCGACTACTTCCAACGCCTCGGGGCGCAATGCCGGGCGCAATTCCAATGCGCCGACCAAGGCATCGTCCACTGTCACAAACACAAGGGAATGGCCTAGCTCCGCACACTGCGTTTGCACCTCCTCAAGCTTTGGGGGCAGGGTCAGCCAACCGTCGCCGACAAAGAGTAGGCTACCGATGCCCACCCTTTTGCCACCGAGCCTGACTTGGATGCCAAAGCCGTCATCGCAATGGATATTTACGGTGTCAGGCAGTTTCAATCGACACTGCTTCGCCTCTTCCACAATCGCTTTGGCGATGGGGTGGCTTTGCAATTGACCAGCCGCTGCCGCGTGGGCAAGCACTTGCCAGTTTTTAAGGTTTCCGCAAGTATGGACGCTAATCACTTCAGGTTGCTCTTGCGTCAAGCTGCCGGTCATGTCGAACACCACCGTGTCGACGGTGTGCATCAATTCCAAAGCGCGAATGTCTTTGACCAAGATGCCGTGTTCTGCGCAAAGATAGATGAAATTCTCCAGTGCCAAGGGTGCTGTACAATTCATGTCCATGCCAGGGCGGGCCAATAGCGCCGCAAGGGCGCTGTCAGCCCCTAGCAGGGGAAGAATCGCGATGCCCAAAACGGCAATGGGCATCACGCAATCCCCCGCCAGTTTTTGTCCGCGGCGTTCGGTGGACAGGTGGTAATGCGTTGCATGGCCTATAATCTCGGTAAGCTGCATCGCCACCGTCTGCTTCCCTAACCGGTCCACACGCAAATGCAGCCAACCATGTAGCACTAGGGTATTGGCAAACACGCGATCGCCTGGACTCTTTTCAACCGATTTTGCCTCCCCGGTCAAGCAGTGCTGATCCACGGATGCATTGCCCGCGATGATGGTTCCATCCACTGGGATTGATTCGCCGGCGTAGGCGACAACGATGTCTCCGGCCTGCACTTCATGGAATGGCGTTTCGACCTCCGCCCCGTCAACTAATAGCCAGATGGTTTGCGGCTGCTGGCCAAACAGGTGGCTCAGTTTTTGCCGGGAGAGCCTGTAACTGAGTAAGTTGATTTTTCGAGAAAGTAGAAAAGCGAAAAGGGCAAAGGCACTGCCTATGTAAAAGCCGGTAATCCAACTACCAGTCAAGACGATGGTCGTCAATCCGTTGGCTTTAAGGGTGTGTCGCTCGGTTAAGTCGAACCAGGCTGCTTTGATCCATGGCCATTGCAGAAACGCTATCAAGGGTGTGATAGCCAAGGCCAAAGGCAAGGGGGTGAGGTAGCGGATCGTTAAGACAGTACCCAGGACCACTACACTCCATTTTAGGTTGGTTTGGCAATTCAATTCTTCGGCTTTGGCTATTTCCCCGGCACTGGGCCGAGGCTTGGCAAGCATTTGGGCCAAATTAGGCTTGGCTCGCGCAAGCGACTTCATGCCAACAATTAAGGCGGCGCTGCCCGTAAAGACAATTATCGGTAACAACATGCTAATCGCCCTTTAACAGTTGACTGCGCCATGGGTTCCGGTTTGGCGTTGACAGATGGATTTAAGAGAATAGTAAAGGGTTACTCCTGTCCCTGGCACTTCCTTATCGTAGAATTCCAGAAAGTTGGGAAGGGTGTGCTGCCCTGCTTAAAGCCGGCAGTCAGCACCCTACTCGACTTGTAAGGAGGCAAGCCTGAAGCTTATTACGCGACCTTGGCCGAGGCGGAATCATTCGCTGCTGCGGTTTTGGCCTCGGTCTTGCCGTTTTTCAGTTCGCGCTTGAACAGAGCCTTCATCTTGTGCGGGTCGAAATCCAGCAAAGTGCCGCCGGATTCGAAGTGCCGGGTGAAAACCTCGCCGGTGGCATAGGTTACGGATGCCGCGGTGACCGCGACACCACCGCCGCCGGCTAGGCTACCCAATAATGGGATGGTTTTGGCAAGGCTGGCTAACCCTAAGATGCCGATGACCGAGGATGCGCCGGAAAGCAGCGAGGCCAGCAGCGATTTCGTGATGTTCTCTTTGAACGGCACCCCGTACAGTTTGGCAAGGCCGTGCACCAGCTTGATTTGCAGTGCCATGATACCGGCCAAGTCGGCTAGGGGCAAGGGTACTAGGCCAATGCCGGCCGAAGCGAGAATATAGTTTTTGGTGAGACTGCGGGCACGAACCAGTCGTTCCGCACGGGCGGCCGCAGTGAGCGTTTCTTCAAACGAGGCTTCGGAATCAAGTATCGCCATGGTGGTCTCCAGTTAACTTCAAGTTGAAAGATCGAGAGTTTAGGGGGTTTTGTCCTGGCTATCCCCGTTTAGCATTAATTGTATCATTTGCCAAGTCGTGTTGAACATACAGATAAAACCAGACACATCCTACCGCGATTCCTTGCTGTGCCAAACGCGCGTAATAATCACATCCTGATTCTTACTCTATGCGGTAACGAAGTACATAAGCGCCATGACCGAATGGTGCGAATAAATCACCACACCGCCGGCTGGAACTCGGCATCATTGCGGATTTCCAAATGCTCGCCGCTTTGACCAATCACAAACAAACCCTTGCTGTAGGCGTACCGTGCCACATTGTCGGGGATCACCATCGCCGCGACCGCGCCCATGACCCGCGAGTTGGCATATTTCGGCAATAGCCGTTTGATTTTTGCTAATCGCGCCAGATGTTCGTCCACATCTTGCTGTTTTAGATTACTTTTGCACTCGACGGCGACTAGATCCAAATCATTGACGATCATCAAATCCACTTCAAGACCTTCATCACCGCGTTGCACGCTGACATTTTGTTGCACCTCATGGACTTTAATGCCCCTTTCCCGAAACAGGCGCACGGCGGCGGGACGAACCGCGTCTTCGATGAAATCGCCGAGCCGGTTGCCTAATTTACCGATGCTGGCGGTTACTTCTTTGATTTTTTGTTCAGTTTCTTTAGCTCTACGGTCAGTATCTTTTTGCGATTCGGCGAGTTCATGTAAAATCGCCCAAATCTCTTCGGCGGGTGAGGACATGGCTATGCTCCCTGATTCATTAACTGATGTTACGCACGTTGGTGGTCAAAAACTCACACTAGGCGTAAACCGTGGGACAAGGATACTCCGAATACATCCGGCATCCAAACTACTTGAAGCTTGTCGAAGGGAATGGCAAGCTTCAGTTTATGGCGGACCTTGTAGATTCTGCTTTGCTCTTAACGTTGCGTCGTTGCGCCGTTGCGTGAGACTTTCTTTTGACTTTCTTGCAATGCAGCATGCCATTCAATGGGCAAAGATTTTTTGTCTCACGCAACGACGCAAAGGCGCAACGGATCGTAGGGGCGAGTTCCAAACCCGCCCTAGAACTCGCCCCTACAACATCACTATTCCGCCTTAGCCACAGCCTGCCCACCCTTGCCAGCCAAACCGGAATACAAGGCATGCGCCCCAAACCGCATCTGATGCGGACGGCCCAGCTTTTCGGCATGGAAGTCGATGGCGAACTGCTCCTTCAATTCCTTGCCGTCCCAGTGGAAGAGTTTCAAGAATTGCTCGTTGTCCTTGCCTTTCTTGTCCCAGTTAGCGAGTAATGAAGTCGTGTAATACAGCCGTTTGCCGTCCCAACTCGAAGACACCATGTTGACCTGGGAGCCAATATGCTTTTCGTAGATCTGTTTCGGTTTGTCGGGGTTGGAAATATCAAACAAACGGGTATTGCCGTCCATGAACGTGTTCACCCATAGGCGCTGATCGTCGTTGGAGATGGAAATATCCACCGGCAAGGGTATTTTGGACGGGTCGCCGATGTCAGCCACGTCTTTGGTCTGCCATTCGCCCTTGGCATCTTCGTGGATCAACCAGATTTTCGAGGTCAACGCGGTGGTGGTGAAGCAATAGTTATGCGTCTCGCCCCACGCGCAACGTATTTCCAGCGGCGCACCCGGCACGTCGAAGACTTTCTTCGGTTGCTTGGTGTGCAAGTCCCAAGTTACGACGGTGTTGCCGAAATGTTTCATTGCTTCCGGGTCGGCCAACATTTTGCCAAAATCCATCATGTAATTGTTCCAGCCGGTGAAGGATGAGGTCACCAGCAAGTTTTTGCGGGGCAGGGCGCGGACATCATAATTGTAGCCGTCGGCATATTTGCCGGTCTTCACCGCGCCACCTAGGTCGCTGTCGGTGGGCATCCAATAGGTGGCAATGTATTCGCCTTCGTTGGTGTACTCGACCAATGCGGTGCGCCCACCATGGTCTTTATTGTTGGACAGCCCAGTGATGATCATCCGCCCTGGGAGCGCGTACATGGTATGCGGGCCGACCACGCCGCCCGATTTTTCAACAAAGTTGCTGATGGTTTTATGCAGCTTTGGCTTGGATGGGTCGGTTTTCACGTCAAAGACAAAAATTTTGCTGGTGTCCAAGCCACCGGCCCACAGGTACTGCCGATCATCGGTGAAATCGGAATGGTGTGCCTCGTTGCGCCCACCGACGGAAAACTGATGGACGACCTTGCCGTATTGGTTCGATTTCGGATTGACATCGACTGTGACCAGTTTGTCCTGCTCGTCGCCTATGCCTTCCTCGCCCAAGGTCCAGACATAGACATAGTCTTCTTGTCCGGTGATTTTCTTCATATAGGGCGAGGCGCAGGTTTCGTCTGCCATTGACATGGATGGGAGGGCTGCAAGCCCCAATAGACCGGCGACAGCGAAGCCGGTTAGTAGCCCGCGCATCGTCTGCGTAATTTTCTTGTTCATTTTTGCATTACCTCTCTTCATTTTTATCATAAACCCGGCTACCAACTTAAGGCGGGGCAGTTTAAGGTTACGCCGTTCGTGGTGAGCTTGTCGAACCATGAACGGCTAAACCGTTCACCCTTCGACAAGCTCAGGGCGAACGGTTAAGCCTTTGGTATAAGTGCCCGCCTTATGTTGGTAGCCATAAACCCGAGTGACCGGGTATCATTCTGCCGTGCAAGGGTCTATCTTCGTCACGATTTGACGAATGCTGTTGGCCGGAAATCCGCCTTGCTCGGCATGTTCCCGGATCATGGCTTCGTCGGGGGCAATGTACACGCAATAGATTTTATCCTGCGTGACGTAGCTTTCCACCCATTGAATTTGGGGTCCAAGGTTTTTCAGAATTGAACAGGACGTTTGCGAGATGCCTTGCAATTCTTCTGGCGACAACTGGCCTGCACCCGGAATTTCCCGTTCGATGATGTACTTCGGCATTAAGCATGTTCTCCTATGTTGATTGATGTTATAAATACGACTGGTCGTCTTGAAATGGCCCAAAAATTTTTATACCCTGAAATACCCCCGCAGTATATTCTTACAACAGGCTTCCAACGGTCGGGTGGATCGCTCGATCTTCATGCGAAGCAATGCGCCTTGCCATGCATCGGACAGGAAGTCAGCCATATCTTCGGCTTTTAGATCCATGCGAAAAACGCCTTCGCGCTGACCGCGTTCAATGCCTTCGCTCAATTTGTCACGATACCTGTACACGGCAATGCCCAAGGCTATACGGCAAGTTTCGCTGGTGTCTCCCACTTCGCCGATGAGATTGCCCAATAAGCACCCACCACTGAAGTTCCTCTGTTTCAACTCGCTTGTCAATTCACCGAAATAACCTTCCAGCGCGACTAGAGCGCCCACTCCCGGGTGCTTCAGCCAACCGTCCAGAAGTATGATGTATGGCTCGATGTAATGAGCGATAGAGGCCGCGCAGAATTCCTCCTTGCTGGTGAAGTAGTTATAAAAGGAACCCTTGGGAACTCCAACGCTATTGAGGATGTTTTGAAGGCCCACGCCATGGAAACCATGTTCTGTGAACATCACGACACCTTGGTCGAGCAGTTTTTCCCGGGTGAGATGTTTGGAGGTGTTTTTCATCATAGATAAATAATACGACCGGTCGTCTCAATAATGCAAGCCCTTTTTTATTTTCCGAACAAGTTGAAGCAGTTGGCTACAAAATAAAACCTGATTAGGAAGATTCATCAGCTATTGGCAAAAACATCGTCATACCGGCAGTGCGGCGACTTGTCGCCGCACTCCACAAATTGTATCTCTAAAAACAACTTTCAAATGCTAAGGTACCCATAACCCACCCAAGGAAAATGCAATCCCGTCGAAAGGCGGGGCACGGACTTCATCGGCTTCTTGCCAAGCGGCTTCCAGCAGCCAATGGCCCTCATGCAGGCGAAACACTTCCAAGGTGTGCAAAATAGGTTCCACCAGCCACAACCATTCCACAGCTTGCTGGGCGTAAATCGGCATCTTGACCACGCGGTCGGTACGCGCCGTGCCAGGGGACAGCACTTCGCATACCCAATCCGGGGCTAGGGTGAAATAGGCTTCCTCGGGAAAGCTGGGCATCCGTTCCCTGCGCCAACCGGCTAGGTCGGGAACCATGATATGGCGACCTAAGTGCAACTCTGGCTCAAATAAAATCCACCAGCCGCCGGGACCGCTGCGGCCTTGGTCGTAAGGCGGGACCAGTTCGCCGCCGATGATGGACGAGGCACGGGCATGTTTCGGCGCGGGCCGGGGCTGGGTAACCAACTGTCCGTTGAGGATTTCGCCTATCAAGTTGTCGGGCAGGTCGAATAAGTCTTCGTATTGCGCTTCTCGTAATGCGGGTTGGTTCATCTGAATCCTCTAAGCTTAAAGCCAGCCAGAAAAGTTTATTGTACCTGAATCGGCAATTCCCCAAAGGCTATCGCGCCTGCCGCTGCGCGCCGGTATTGGTCGGACAAGGCGTGTAAGCTAGGGGCTGATACGGGTGTGCTGCCCAGCAGGCCTATCGGCCAAGCATCCCCTGCCTTTAGTCTTCCGTTTGAGACGACACAGCCAATTAGCCTCGATTTGGACAACACTCTTTGTTGCAAACACTCTTTTCAGTGACCCGTGTCGCTGCGAATGAAATCGCTGGTTAAAGAAGGTCAAAAGCCAAACAATTCTCCCCTACAACACCCGCGAGGGCATTCCCTCATACACAGGCCATGTAAGCACTTCTCACTTGGGCGTTACTGGAATAATATATTTATTAGTCTATAACTAATAAAAAATACTTATAAAAAATTATATGAAAGACAATTCCCATTGTCTAGTATTATTCCCGTTGGCGTTTTTCCTGGTTCATGTGGCGAAAGGGACGCCCGAAATCCTGCGAAAGTTTTTATCCGTTTAGGAAGACTCACCTATTATGAGGCCGTTCATTGAGTCTTGGCCGTGTTATAATGAGTCATGTAGCCACATTGATGGAGTAATTACCATGCCTGCCACGCATTCCCCCCCCTCTCAAGGTTGCCGAAATACGCTCCCGCATTGAACCTGATTTGCCTGGGTTTTGTTTCCCTGTCCGGTCAAGTGGCCTCAAAAAAACCTGAGCTCCAGCGAAAAATTCAGCTTGGGTGGCCCTTATGGGGTGCGTGCTTACGGGGTAGGCGAAGCCCCCTCGGACGAGATGTTGTTGCTCAGCGCCGAATTGCGGGCTTCCCTACCCAAGCCGACACTCATCCCCGGCGAATTGGTCGGTTCGGCTTTTCTGGACACCGCTTGGGGTTGGCTATCCCGCGCCCCGCTACCGACGACCACAACCTAATGACGTTGGCAATTACCAGCAGCGGACAGGCGTGGGCTTGGGCCTGACCTGGGGACGCCCCGATGATTTTATGATTAGAAGCTATTTCGCTTGGCGGCTCACCGAGCCTTCCACCACAGGCACCAGCACCGGCTACCCGCAGATTTATTTTGCGTTGTCGAAATTGTTCTAATAATTCCAGAGCGAAAAGCCAATTTGCTGGGTTGCTTACGGTAGTCTTCCAGCCGATTTGCGGCATCCAAACCCACACTTACTTCACGCTTTAGCACAGAACGGTCATGCCCAATAAAATATGCTCCCCCACTATTCCCAACCCCGCCACAGAATCGCCGGAGTACGTCACCGAGGTTCGACGCCAGGATGTATTGCTTAAAACCGGTGCCTTGCAGAGCGCTATTTTCAACAGCGCCAACTTCTCAAGCATCGCCACTGACGAGAAGGGCGTGATTCAGATATTCAACGTCGGCGCAGAGCGCATGCTGGGCTACGATGCTGCCGATGTGATGAACAAGATCACGCCGGCCGAGATTTCCGACCCGCAGGAAGTGATTGCGCGCGCCAAGGCACTCACCGCCGAGCTGGGAACCCCGATCACACCGGGCTTCGAGGCACTGGTGTTCAAGGCGTCGCGCGGCATTGAAGATATCTATGAATTGACCTACATTCGCAAGGACGGCAGCCGTTTCCCGGCGGTGGTGTCGGTCACCGCGCTACGCGACGCTGAAAACGCAATTATCGGCTACCTACTGATCGGCACCGACAACACCGCCCGCAAGCAGATCGAAGCAGAGCAGAAGCTACTCGCGCAGCGCCTGCGCGACCAGCAGTTTTATACCCGCTCCCTGTTTGAGTCGAACATCGATGCGATCATGACCACCGATCCGTCCGGCATCATCACCGATGTCAATAAACAGATGGAGGTGCTCACCGGCTGCACACGCGACGAGTTGATTGGAGCGCCGTTCAAGAATCACTTTACTGATCCGGAGCGGGCCGAGATAAGCATCAAGCGGGTGCTAAGTGAAAAAAAGGTGACCAATTACGAACTTACTGCGCGTGCCAGGGATGGCAAGGAAACGGTGGTGTCCTACAACGCGACTACCTTCTATGACCGGGATCGGACGCTGCAGGGCGTATACGCCGCCGCACGCGATGTCACCGAGCGTAGACGCTTGGATCAGGTGCTACAGGAAAAAAACGTCGAACTGGAAAGCTCCAGGTCTATTGCAGAAAAAGCGAACCTCGCCAAATCGGAATTCCTTTCCAGCATGAGTCATGAGCTGCGCAGCCCGCTTAATGCCATCCTCGGGTTCGCCCAGTTGATGGAGTCCGATTCGCCACCGCCAACACCCTCCCAAAAGGAAAGCATAGCCCAGATTCTTCAGGCGGGATGGCATCTGCTGAAGCTGATTAACGAGATTCTGGACCTCGCGAAGATCGAGTCCAGGCAGATGACTCTATCGGAAGAACCCGTGCCGTTGGCCGAAATTATGCTTGATTGCCAAAGCATGATCGAACCGCAGGCGCAACAGAGTGGCATACGAATGATCTTTCCCCAATTCGAAAGACCCTGTTTTGTGTTGGCCGATGAGACCCGGTTGAAGCAGGTGCTTATCAACCTGCTTTCCAATGCGATCAAATACAACATCAAGCAGGGTTCGGTTGAAGTGAAATGCACCGAGAACACGCCGGGGCGTATTCGCGTTAGCATCAGGGACACTGGCGCGGGACTGTCTCCTGAACAGTTAGGCCAACTCTTTCAGGCGTTCAATCGCCTCGGACAAGAAGCGGGGGGCGAGGAGGGCACGGGCATCGGCCTGGTGGTGGCCAAGCGGCTGGTCGAACTGATGGGCGGCGAGATCGGCGTGGACAGCACTATTGGAGTGGGAAGCGTGTTCTGGTTCGAACTCCTCTCGGTGGTTGAGCCATCCCCTTCAATGGAAGTGGGCGATGCAGCGGCAATGAGCCAACCGCATGAGCATCGTAGCGTGCAGAAGGGCAGCCTGCTCTATGTAGAGGACAACCCGGCAAACCTGATGCTAGTCGAGCAGATCATCGCTCGCCACCCCGATATTCACCTGCTGACCGCCGTGACCGGGAATAGCGGCATTGAAATTGCCCGCATTTCCCTGCCGGATGTGATCTTGATGGATATCAACCTGTCTGACATCAACGGCTTCGAAGCCATGAAAATCCTGCGCTCAGACCCGTCCACGGTACACATCCCCATCATTGCCATCACTGCCAATGCAATGCCCTCTGACATTGATCGGGGCTTGGAGGCAGGGTTCTTCCGTTATATCACCAAGCCGATCAAGGTCAGTGAGTTCATGGATGCGCTGAATGTGGCTTTTGAATTTGCAAAGAAAAAATCTGAAACAAACGAATAAGGCATGGCGATTCCTATGATTGGCTCATCTGATATTTTTCACGGCAAGATTCTGATTGTTGACGATCTGGAGGCTAATATTCAGCTTCTCGAGCGAATGCTGCATGGTGCCGGCTATGATTCCATCTCGTCTACGACGGATCCCCGCGAAACCTACGAACTCCACCTGAAGAACCGCTACGACTTGATCCTGCTTGATCTTCAGATGCCCGTGATGAATGGGTTCGAGGTAATGGAGGGGCTCAAGGCAATTGACCCTGACGACTACCTCCCCGTGCTTGTCATCACCGCGCAACCGGGCCACAAGCTGCGTGCGCTACAGGGCGGCGCGAAGGATTTCATCAGCAAGCCATTCGATTTGGCCGAGGTGTTGATGCGGGTTCACAACATGCTGGAAGTCCGCCTGTTGCACCAGGCGGTCCGCGAACACGGAAAGATGCTGGAATCCCTGGCGTGGAATGACCCGTTGACGGGGCTTGCGAACAGACGGCTTTTCGCCGAGAGAATGTCGATGGTCATTGCCCATGCGCAAAGGAAGAAGATATCCATGGCGGTGCTGTATCTTGATCTGGACGGATTCAAGGCGATCAACGACACGTTGGGACACGGCACTGGGGATGTTCTGCTGAAAATGGTCGCGGAACGCCTGACGGCCACGGTGCGCAAAGAAGATACAGTGGCGCGCCTGGGCGGCGACGAATTCATCATCGCGCTGCCGGAGGTCGACAGTGCCGACGGTGCGGCCAAGGTGGCGTTGAAAGTGATCGCGGCGGTGTCGCAACCCTATGCCATCGGCGGCCATACGATTAACATAACCACCAGCGCGGGTGTCAGCATTTATCCCGTCAATGGCGAGGATGCGGACACGCTGATGATGAGCGCGGACTTGGCCTTGTATGAGGCCAAGTCGGCAGGCAAGAATACCTGCCGAATCTCCAAGCGCACAGACTGGGCATCCTTTATTCGTTATAGGGAATGAATTTTTTGATAATGTCGCCGATGCTGATGATGCCGACCAGTCTTCCGTCTTTTATGACAGGCAAATGGCGTGTCCGGGTGCTGGTCATCAAGACCATGCACTGGCTTATGGAGTCATCACATTGCACGAAAATGGTATTCGTGTCAGTCATGTCGGCGACTGTAATATCCAAAGTTGTCAAGCTCTTGATCGCTATATGTTGCATAAACCCGTGGTCGGTGAAAATCCCTAAGAATTCGCCGTTTTTATACACGGCCAAAGATCCGATGTTATGTTTCACCATCAGTTTGATGGCATCCAATACCGGGGTATCGCTGTTCACCGAAAATACGGTTTGGTTGGTCTTGGCTTTTAAGATGTCCTTGATTTTATCTGTGGGTTTGATACTTTTTCCCGCTGGGGAATCCACTTCCTTGCTGCACTCCATGATCGCCGCGACAAGTTTAGCCGAACTTTGCCGAAAAGCTCCGCCATGCGCCAACATCTCCCTGGCTTTGGCGGTTTCGCCAGCGTTGATGTGTTCCGCTAATTCAGCCGAAACGCGGTGGAATTCTTCGTGTTCGGCACGCATGGGTTCAAAGGATGGCAAATAGGCATAGTGGATACCCTTGCCATTAATCCACCGGCCTAGTTCGCAAAGGTGGGAACTCTGTATCGCCTTGGCATCATCTATAGCCATTCCTTCGTTGAAATGTTTTATCAGTGTCAGTTTCCATTCGGCATGTGTTTCAATTGCTTCATTAAAGATACTCATTATGTTTTTCCTTATAACGAATAGATACAGAAAACGCTGTAAATATTTTTTTTGATTTTAAGCGATCATACTTAGGCTGTATATGCGAAAATATCCTTAGTCATTTGCGCAGATATACGCATCCATATGGGTATAAATACCCATTGAAGTTATTTTTTAGCATACTTTTCTTAAATCGTTTACCGGCGCGTCCGCCGCCGCCCATCGCGATAAGAAGGCCACCCTGCCTTTTGGGCCTAGGTCATCGATCAGCCCGATGGATGCGTTTGTGAGTGCGGCGACTCGTCGCCGCACTCCAAATTGGGTGGGCTGAACGATGACCAAGGGCGACTTTTGCAGGGAGCGCGGCCATCTTGGCCGCCATTTTAGCGGGCGAGACGCCCACGCTCCCAAGGGGTAGGGAACGCTTACTTACCTTGCCCCAAGCTCTCCACCATCGCCTTGCCCATTTTCGACGGGGAATCGACGATGGACACGCCAGCGGCTTTCATCGCGGCAAATTTGGCGGCTGCGGTGCCTTTGCCGCCGCTGACGATGGCTCCGGCATGGCCCATGCGCTTGCCGGGGGGTGCGGTGGTGCCGGCGATGTAACCGACGACGGGCTTGGTGACATGGGCTTGGATGTATTCCGCCGCCTCTTCCTCGGCACTGCCGCCTATTTCGCCGACCATGATGACGCCCTTGGTCTGCGGGTCGTTCTGGAACATTTCCAATACTTCGATGAAGTCCAGACCGTGAATCGGGTCGCCGCCGATGCCTACGCAGGTGCTTTGGCCCAAACCTGCAAGGGTAGTTTGGTGGACCGCCTCATAGGTCAGTGTGCCGGAGCGGGACACGATGCCAATGCTCCCTGGGTTGTGGATGAAACCGGGCATGATGCCGATCTTGCATTCGCCGGGGGTGATGACACCCGGGCAGTTGGGTCCGACCAGTAAGGCATCGTAGGTTTTCAAAGCGGCTTTGACGCGCAACATTTGCAGCACCGGTATGCCTTCGGTGATGCAGACGATGAGCTTGATGCCCGCATCGGCGGCTTCAAGGATGGCATCGGCGGCGAAGGGCGGCGGCACATAAATCATGCTGGCGGTCGCACCGGTCGCATCGACCGCTTGCCGCATGGTGTTGAATACAGGAAGTCCCAAATGGGTTTGCCCGCCACGTCCCGGCGTGACTCCGCCGACGAGCTGAGTTCCGTAGGCCAAGGCTTGTTCGGCGTGGAAAGTGGCCTGCTTGCCGGTGAAACCTTGGCACAGGAGTTTTGTGGTTTTGTCGATGAGTATGCTCATGGTATAAAATATATAAGTTTAGGGGCTTAGGTTTCCCGAAGTTCGAGGCGACGTTCCACGCGTTCCATTCGGTCGCTAAAACGATCTATTCGGATCGATTGTTCGGCCAAGAAGACATGTTGACTGGCTAGGTCAGATTCTATGCGCCCCAGCCGAGTTTTGATCTCTCGGATATCCTCGCGCATTTCACGCTGGTTATCCAAGAGTCTTTGCATTAGCTGCATAAGCAGTTCTAAGCTGGGTTCTGGCATGGTGTTGACCTCTTCGTTGTTTTTTCACTCATAAACAGCCAGATGCTATGATCGAAACAAGCTCGATCTTTGCCTAGGTTGTCAACGGTTGGCACGATATTCACTCCTTTACCGATGCAACCACTTTCTTCGCCGCTTCGTCCAAATCTTCCGCAGGGATGATGGCAAGGCCAGACTCGGCAAGCAGTTGGCGGCCCGCTGCGGCGTTAGTGCCTTCCAAGCGCACGACCACCGGGACTTTGACATCCACTTCTTTGACTGCCGCGATGATACCCTCGGCAATCATGTCGCAACGGACGATGCCGCCAAATATATTGATCAGCACGGCCTGCACGGTGTCATCGGACAAGATCAACTTGAAGGCTTCGGTTACTTTTTCTTTAGTGGCGCCGCCGCCCACGTCAAGGAAGTTGGCAGGCTCGCCGCCATGCAGTTTGATGACATCCATCGTCGCCATGGCCAGACCGGCGCCGTTCACCATGCAGCCGATATTGCCGCCCAGCGTGATGTAATTCAGCCCGTGCTCGCGGGCAGCGCCTTCCTTGGCATCTTCCTGGGCCGGGTCGCGCAGCGCGGCGATGTCGGGATGGGCGAACAGGGCGTTTTCGTCAATGTTGACCTTGCCGTCCAAGGCCAGCAGACGGCCATCGGCGGTGACGATGAGGGGGTTGATTTCAATCTGGCTGGCATCCTTGTCTAGAAAAAGCCTGTAAAGCCCTTGCATGAGTTTGGTCATCGCGTTAATTTGGTTGCCTTCCAGCCCCAAGCCAAAGGCTATTTCCCGGCATTGGTAGTCTTGCAAGCCAGCCGCGGGGTTGACTTTCTGGATAAGTATTTTTTCCGGGGTTTTCGCCGCGACTTGCTCAATGTCCACGCCACCCTCGCCAGATGCCATGAATAGCACGCGTTCGCTGCCGCGGTCGACCAGGACACTCAGGTAAAGCTCGCGGGCGATGGGGCTGACCTCCTCCACCAGCACGGAATGCACGGGCAGTGCCACCCCGCCCGTCTGATAAGTGGCGAGGCTGGAACCCAGCATTTCACTCGCCGTTTGCTCGACGGCATCCTTGCTATCCACCAGCTTGACGCCACCGGCCTTGCCGCGCCCACCGGCGTGAATTTGCGCCTTGACCACCCAGCGCTCGCCGCCTAGTTCATCGGCAGCGTTTCGGGCTTCCTCGGGTGTAAAGGCTGGGGTTCCAGCCGGGACTGCAACGCCATAACTGGCAAATAGGCGCTTGGCCTGATATTCGTGGAGATTCATGGGGTTCCTCGTCTTAATTGCATATCATAAGGCTATTGCCTTGTAGCGGGTATTTTAACTTAACGCTTCGGTGTCTGCCTTGCCAGGTACCATCATAGTGGCCTCTCCCACCAGCACCGTTGTGTCCTTGACGGATGCAACCGTATCCAGCACGACGCGTTTTTTTTCGGGGAGTAACTCTTTGATGGTGACTTTAGCGTGTAGCGTGTCGCCGGCGCGCACGGGTGCCTTGAACCTCAGGGTTTGGGCCACGTACACGGCGCCTGGGCCGGGTAGCCGGTTGCCGAGAGCGGCAGATATCACGCCAGCCGACAGGATGCCATGGGCGATGCGGCCTTTGAACTGGGTCTTGGCTGCATATTCCTCGTCGAAATGCAACGCTTGGTTGTCGCCCGTCGCAGCACCAAACAGCAGTATATCCGCTTCGGTGATAGTCTTGGCAAACTCCGCAGACATGCCCACGGAAAGTTCCTCAAAGTAGTAGCCACCTGCTTTGTTCAATTTAGTCTCCTGCTTTTAGTGAAAGTAGACGCACGTGCAAGACAATGCTGCGGCGCCGAATAGACTGTTAATGTGCTTGGTCTAGGTTTGTGATCTCAACGTGTTTCGGAAATCAGGGTGTGCGATGCCGATCAGCGACTCGGCCCGCTGCCTGAGGCTTTTGCCTCGCAGGTCGGCTATCCCGAATTCGGTCACGACATAATGCACATCGTTGCGCGAGGTGGTTACGCAAGACCCTTCGGATAGTACGTTCACAATCCGCGATATCGTGCCATTTTTGCCCGTGGAAGGAAAAGCGATGATCGCCTTTCCTCCGTTTGAGGCGCTGGCTGCGCGCACGAAATCGACTTGACCTCCCACCGCCGAAAACTGCCTAGGGCCGATCATCTCCGAACACACCTGCCCCCTAAGATCAACCTCCAAGGCTGAATTGATTGCGACCAAGTTCTCCACTCGGCCTGCGACTAGCAGGTTGTTGGTGTAATCTACAGACCGCATGTCGATGCTCGGATTGTCATGCGCGAAATCGTAAAGCCTTTGGGTCCCCATCAGGAATGTCGCGGTGAACTTGCCGGGGTTGATGTTGTTGTAGCGGTTGGTGATAACGCCCTGCTCGAAAAGTTCGACGACACCGTCGGAGAACATCTCCGTATGGATGCCCAAATCTTGCTTGCCGCCTAGGAACTTGAGCACGGCATCGGGGATGGCCCCGATGCCTAGTTGGAGCGTCGCCCTGTCCGGGATCAGCGAGGCGATGTGGGCGCCGATCTTTTCCTCCACCTCGCTGATTGTGGGCAGGGGTATCTCCGGGATGGGGTGGTCCACCTCGACGAAGGCGTCCACCTCGGAAACATGGATGCAGTTGCCGTGGGTTCGGGGCATCTGCGGATTGATCTCGGCGATGGTGAATTTAGCCGACTGCGCGGCTTGTTGGGTGTAGTCCACCGACACGCCGAAGCTCATAAACCCGTGGCTGTCTGGCGGCGACAGTTGGATCAGTGCCACGTCAACCGGGAGAATGTTGTCGCGGAACAGACGCGGTATCTCAGAGAAATAGCAAGGTGTGTAGTCGGCGCGCCCGGAATTCACCGCCTCGCGGCTTGTCGGGCCGACGAACAGGGCGTTGTGCCGGAAATTCTGGCGGTATTGGGGTTTGGTGTATTCGCAGGCGTACAAGGAGACCATGTGGACGATTTCCACGCCGGTCAGCCTGTCTGCCTGCCGCACCAATTCTTCCACTAGCACTTTCGGCTCGCCGGCGGCGTGGCCTAGCACAACCCTGTCGCCAGACCGAACCGCTGCAAGTGCCTGGGCGGCACCTACGCATTTTCCTCTGAATGTTTCTTGCCAAGTAGCCATTAGACTTCTATTCGTGCAATGCGCTTTGCCAAGTCCTTCTTCTTGCCGATATCGGCGAGTCTGGCGATCATGATACGCTGTGCTTGGGGCGATCCGGCCCCGTGCATGGATTCGGTCAGGTAGCCAACGGCGGCGCGCCCTAGGGTGAGGTTTTCAATCAGGCGCAGCAGTTTGAAGCGGTTGATCGCCGTGCCGTCTCCGGCACCATTGAGGTAAAGCTCGATATACTTCTGCGTTTCAGGGTTGTCGAATTCCTTCGCCCCCGGCATTGTCACCATCAAGCCTCCCGCAATGTCCTGCAACAGGCGGGCGATTTCGTAGGGGAAGCGGGTCACGTTGTGCTTGGCGACGTTGGCGAGCAGGAGGTCCACCAAGAAATTGCCGGCCGGAGTTTCAGTGCCCTTGTAGCAGCAGGCGACGCAGCTCGACCAGATGGTTTCGTTCAGGTGGATCATTTCCACGATCTTGTCCTTGACATGGCTGGCCTTGGCGGTGCCGTTGTAGTCGGCGATTAGCGCTGCCGCGCCGATGGCCACGTCCCCGACACCCGTCTTGCAGGCATAGCTGGAGCGGTGATAGCCGGCGAAGGTATCCACCAGCCGCCCGGAGAAGTCCGTCTCGCCGTCCATGAAGATGCGCTCGCGGGGGACGAACACGTCATCAAAAACGATGATGCATTCCTGTCCACCGTAGATGCTGCCGATGTCCAAACTCTCGCCCGGCGGGTCTTCGGTCAGGCGGGTGTCGCAAGTCTGGCGGCCGTAAATGTAGATGATGCCATCGGCATCGGCTGGGATTGCACAGCAAATGGCGAAATCACGCTCGTCTTCCTTCAAAGCGAGGGTAGGCATGACCATGATCTCATGTGAGTTGATCGCGCCGGTTTGATGCATCTTGGCACCGCGGATCACCACACCGTCGGGTGTCCGTTCCACGACGCGGACATAGGCATCCGGTTGTTGCGACGGGCGTAGCGAACGGTCGATCTTCGGGTCAGTCATGGCCCCGTCTACCACCCAGTCATTTTCTTCGGCGATTTTCAGGTAGTTGACGAAGCGCTTGTGGTAGTCGGTGCCATAATGCTGATCTATTTCAAACGAGGTGATGTTCGTGGCGTTGAAAGCGTCCATGCCGACGCAACGCTGGAAGCAAGTTCCACACTTCTGCCCCAGCAGGCGCTGCATCCCGACTTTTTGGTACAAATCCTCCGGGCTGTTGTGCAGATGGCAAAAGCGGTTGATCGTTTTCCCGGTCAACGCGCTAGTCGCCGTCAGGGTGCTGCGGTACTTGGGGTCTTCCGCTAGCTCGTAGGTCAAGGCAATGGAATTGATGGAGGCGGCGACGACCGGGTGTTCGGTCGGCTCCCCCGTCATGCGTTCGCCATTCATGAACACTACTAGAGGTTTTCGAGCCTTCAGGCTTTGCCTGTATTCAGAACCTGTCATCATGGTATTGGTACTCCTCTGCGTTTCGGATATGTTAAGAATGTCTTGTTCATTGTACAATGATTACACAATCAAGTTCCTAGAATCTATATTGAGTCTAGTACTAAATAGGAAACTATATATTTTAAATGCTATTTTCCCTTGCAAAGCCATTTCAGAGCATCCAGTTTTTATGGGATGAATGAACGCTTATATAGAATGATGGTAATTTTAGGGATAAATCTAATCATGTCAATGGGTAATTCTACCTATATTCATACGCATATCTGCGTAAATGCCTACGAGAAATCACGCCTATACATCCTCCTTTTTTTAGCCTAAAGTTTACAACATAATTCAACCTTGAAATTCCCATCAATTTGTACAGAATAAACAAACTAAGATGGGAAGTTAATGACATAGGCTCAGCTTAGAATATGAAAATCGAATCGTATAACCTCAAAACCACTGCCGACGAAGCGTTGCAAAATCGAGATGACATGAATGTGATGTCAAGCAGGAGTGATAGTTTGCCTGCCACGGTTATCAGCGGCGGCACCCATCCATCGTCCCATGCCAGGCTCGTTGCATGGGTGGACGACATTGTGTCCCTTTGCCAGCCAGACCAAGTGCATTGGTGCGATGGATCTCAGGATGAATATGACCGCCTCTGTGCGGAAATGGTGGCTACCGGCACTTTCATCCGACTCAACCCGGAGAAACGGCCAAACAGTTACCTCGCTTGCTCTGATCCTTCGGACGTGGCTCGGGTCGAAGACCGCACTTTCATCTGTAGTGAGCATGAGGAAGATGCCGGCCCGACTAACCATTGGGAGGATCCGGTCAAAATGAAAGCCACGCTCAGGCAGTTCTTTCAGGGGTGCATGCGAGGGCGCACACTGTACGTTGTGCCTTTCTCTATGGGTCCGATAGGTTCGCCAATCTCTCACCTCGGAGTGGAACTGACCGATTCGCCTTATGTGGTCGTCAACATGCGCATAATGACCCGCATGGGTTGCGCTGTGCTGGAACATCTGGGCAGCGACGGCGACTTCGTGCCTTGCCTGCATTCTGTGGGAAAACCGCTGCAACCCGGTGAACGGGATGTCGCCTGGCCCTGCAATAAGGAACACAAATATATCGTTCACTTCCCCGAGACGCGTGAGATTTGGTCCTTCGGTTCGGGTTACGGTGGTAACGCCTTGCTGGGCAAGAAGTGTTTTGCCCTGCGCATTGCTTCTAGCATGGCCCGTAAGGAAGGGTGGCTGGCCGAGCACATGCTCATTCTGGGTGTCGAGTCGCCCCTAGGCGAGAAAACCTATATTGCCGCAGCCTTTCCCAGCGCTTGTGGCAAGACTAACCTCGCCATGCTGGTTCCGCCGGCAGGATTCGATGGGTGGAAAATCACCACAATCGGGGATGATATCGCTTGGATCAAGCCCGGAAAGGACGGACGTCTGTATGCGATCAACCCGGAGGCAGGGTTTTTCGGCGTGGCACCGGGGACTTCCGAACGTTCCAACCCAAATGCGATGGCCACGCTGCATGCAAACTGCATCTTCACCAATGTCGCGCTAACCCCGGAGGGTGACATTTGGTGGGAGGGCATGACTGATGAACCTCCTGCGAAGCTGACCGACTGGCAGGGCAAAGAGTGGACACCTCAGATCGCGAAAGAAACCGGAAGAAAAAGCTCCCATCCCAACTCCCGATTCACGGCACCTCTCACACAGTGTCCTTCGCTCGATCCAGCATCTGACGATTCGGAGGGTGTGCCGATCTCAGCTTTTGTATTCGGGGGACGCCGCTGCACGACCGTCCCGCTTGTATTCGAGGCCTTCAATTGGAACTATGGAGTCTATGCGGCCGCCACCCTAGGCTCGGAAACGACCGCGGCCGCGACCGGCAAGGTCGGAGAGGTCCGCCGCGATCCGATGGGCATGTTGCCCTTCTGTGGCTATCACATGGGGGATTATTTCAACCACTGGTTGCAGATGGGGCACACGATCGAGAGCCCACCCCACATTTTTTGCGTGAATTGGTTCCGCTTGGATAAGGACGGCAACTTCCTGTGGCCTGGTTTCGGGGAAAACATGCGCGTGTTGAAATGGATTGTCGAGCGTGTCCATGGGCGCATCGGCGCCCGTCAAGCACCACTCGGTTGGATGCCCCGCTACGAAGACATCGACTGGAATGGCTTGCCTTCCATCTCCAAGGAACGCTTTCAAACACTCATGTCTGTGGACACGGAAATGTGGCGGGAGGAACTTGAGTTACACGGTGAACTCTTTGAAAAGCTTAAGGAGCGCCTTCCTAGGGAAGTGGTGCTGAAGCGGGAATTGTTCAAGATGGCCCTTTGGCGTTAGCGACAATGGCGATGTATGCGTTCAATCCCATTGGGAGCGGGGTGTCTTGCCCGCAGAAATGGCGGCCAAGATGGCCGCGCTCCCAGGGAAAGGCAGGGGGAGTGAACGCTTACATGGCGATAAGCACCTCATTTAGATTTTTTGATTATATACAAGAAGAAAGTATTGAGTTATTGACATGACTACATTGATACCGGGAACAATTCAAATAGCACTTGAAAAAGCAAGAATCGCGCAAGCGGCATTTGAGTGCTATAACCAGGAACAGGTCGATGCGATCGTCAAGGCGATTGCCAAAACCGTCTATGACAATGCAGAGTCCTTGGCCAAATTGGCTTTGGATGAGACAGGGATGGGGGTTTATGAGGACAAGGTTGCGAAGAACAAGGGGAAGTCCCAAGTTATCTGGCAACATCTTAAAAACAAGAAATCAGTCGGGATTATTGATCGCAACGAGCAGACCGGGATTATCTCCATAGCCAAGCCGATGGGTGTTGTAGGTTCGGTCACGCCGGTCACCAATCCCACTGTCACCCCGATGAGTAATGCAATGTTCGCACTCAAGGGCCGCAACGCAATCATCGTAGCACCCCACCCAAAGGCGAAACAGGCTAGCACCAAAGCCGTCGAATTGATCAACGAGTCCATCCGCGCACTAGGCGCACCGGAGAACCTGATCCAAATTCTTGATGTGTGTTCCACTGAACTAACCATAGCCCTGATGCAAGCCGTTGATGTGGTAGTGGCGACCGGCGGCGGGGCCATGGTCAAATCTGCCTACAGCAGCGGCAAACCTGCCTACGGTGTCGGGCCCGGCAATGTCCAGGTTATTCTGGACCGGGGCATCGACTTTGACGATGCGGCCAAAAAGATTGTTTTGGGCCGTAAGTTCGACAACGGAATCATTTGTTCCGGCGAGCAAGCCGTCATTTTCCATGAAGATGACCGGGATGCCGTCATCAAAGCACTCGTCGAAAACGGTGCGTATTACGTCACCAATCCAGCCGATGCCGATGCCCTTCGGGCCACCGTGTTCAAAGAAGGTCATCTGAACAAAGATGTCGTCGGGCAGTCCGTCGCCAAAATAGCGGACATGGCAGGGGTAAAGGTCACGGGCGACGCCAAGGTGATTTTCATCCCGTCCACCGGTGCGCCGGATGATGTGCTGCGCTATGAAAAAATGTGCCCCGTCATAACCAGTTTCACCTACAAAAACCTTGATGAAGCCATCGCCATTGCCAACTTCAACTTATCGCTTGAGGGGAAAGGCCATAGTTGTGCGGTGCATTCCGTCAACCAGGAAAACATTGAAGCCATCGCCCTAGGTGTTTATACCAGCCGGGTTGTCGTCAACCAACCCAGTTCACTGTCGGCCGGCGGGAGCTATTACAACGGGTTCGCACCCACCACCACGTTGGGTTGCGGTTCCTGGGGCAACAATAGCATCTCAGAAAACCTGGATTACAAGCATCTGATCAATATTCAGCGCATTGGCATGCCAATCAATTTCACTCCTCCTAGCTACGACGAGTTGTGGTCATAGTCTAGGTTGCCCCAAACATACGTGACAGGTGGATAAAATGATGAAATTGTTACCCGTGCCGGAAATTCTGATCGGAGAGTCCTCACTCGAAAAAACGGTTTCGATTCTTGACCGGCTAAAGGCTGGCAAGGTACTGGTTGTAACCGATTCGGGCATTGTCAAAGCAGGCATCTATGATCAACTGAAAACGCTGCTGGAAGCGGCAGGCAAAACCATTGTCCTGTTCGACAGGGTTCAGCCTGACCCGGAAATCAACCTCGTGCGGGAGGCCGTCGAGTTGGCTAGAGAGGCGGGGGTCGATGCTGTGATCGGGCTTGGCGGCGGAAGTTCGTTGGACACTGCCAAGGTGGCGGCGGCTCTCGTCACTAATCCTAAGGATATCAATGCCTATATTGGGGTGGACCTCTTAGAGAAAGACGCACTGCCCACCATTGCCATACCCACCACCGCCGGGACGGGTAGCGAGGTCACCCACATCGCCATTTTGTCGGATGATAGCGAACAACTGAAAAAGGGGATTGTGTCCGCCAAAATGATCCCACGGTATGCCATCCTCGACCCTAAACTGACCATTGGGCTGCCGCCCTATGCCACGGCGGTTACCGGCATGGATGCGCTGATCCACGCGTTGGAGTCATTCACCTCGATCCATGCCAATGCCTATTCAGAAGCGCTTGGGCTGAGGGCCATTGAGTTGATATCCAAAAACATACGCACAGCCTTCAGCCACGGCACCGACCTCAAGGCCAGGGAGGCCATGCTGTTTGGGAGTTTGCTGGCCGGGATGGCGTTTGCCAATGTGGGCGTTGCGGCAGCCCATGCCTTTGCCTACCCGCTAGGAGGGATGTTTCATGTCCCGCATGGGCTTTCCACCAGCTTGATGCTGATCCCGGTCATGGCGTTCAATATGACTGGGAACGAAGGGAAATACGAAATGATGGCGCAGAGCCTCACCGGTAGAAGAGACGTGACCGCCCAAACCGCACTGGACGAAATCGAGAGACTGGTTGCGGACCTAAAGCTGCCGCGAAACCTTGCCGGGGTGAATGTTCCCGAAAGCGCCCTTCCGATTATGGCTTTAAAAGTGATGGACGTGACGCGATTGTTGGGGAACAACCCCCGCAAAGTGACACAGGACGATGCGCTTGCCATCTATCGGTTTGCTTATGCCAGGTGAGCCTTACCCAGAAAGGCGGTTGAATGTCATGTTACAGCCTTTTTTAATTTCTTTGTTTATCATTGGCGGCAAAGGGTTGCCGCCCTACGGCCCATGTTAAGCAGTAGGTCGGCAACTCTTTGCCGACATGGACGGACATTATGTAAGTAACAAGTTGATGTTAAGCGCTGTAGCGGGAAAATTCTCGTTTGGAACAAACTTAAAACAACGTCGGGGTTTTGCAACTAATATGGAAACGATACAGACAGACATTGCCATCATCGGGGCAGGTGGCGCAGGACTGAGGGCCGCGATTGCCGTAGCCGAGGCCGATCCGAGCCTGAAAATCGCACTCGTCTCGAAGGTTTACCCAATGCGCAGCCACACCTGCGCAGCCGAGGGGGGGGCTGCTGGCGCCATCAAGGCCGAGGATAGCCTCGAACACCATTTCAATGACACCGTGGGCGGTGGCGACTGGCTCAGCGACCAGGATGCAGTCGAGTATTTCGTCAAGGAGGCACCGCGCGAACTCGTCCAGCTAGAGCATTGGGGATGCCCTTGGAACCGTGAACCAGATGGATCGGTTGCCGTGCGTCCTTTCGGAGGCATGGATATCAAACGCACCTGGTTCGCCGCCGACAAATCTGGTTTTCACATCTTGCACACGCTGTACCAGACCTCGCTTCAGTACCCGTCGATCAAGTTCTACGACGAGTTCTACGCAACTGATTTGCTGGTTGATGACGGCCACTGCCAGGGATTGACCGCAATTGAAATGCGCTCGGGGCGCATGCATCATTTCCGAGCGCGGGCGGTGATCATCGCCGGCGGCGGGGCGGGGCGCATGTTCCCGTTCAACACCAACGGGTCGATCAAAACTGGCGACGGCATGGCCTTGGCCTACCGCGCAGGGGTGCCGCTCAAGGACATGGAGTTTGTCCAGTATCATCCCACGGGCCTGCCGAACACGGGAATATTGTTGACCGAGGGATGCCGGGGCGAGGGTGGCATACTGGTCAACGCAAACGGTCGCCGTTACCTCCAAGACTACGGCTTGGGGCCAGAAACGCCAGTGGGGAAACTAGTCTTAAAGACCATGGAACTTGGCCCACGCGACCGCTTGAGCCAAGCATTCTTTCACGAACAGCAGAAAGGCAATACGGTTAAAACCCCATGGGGCGATTGTGTCTATCTCGACATGCGCCATCTGGGCGAGAAGCTTATCGACGAGCGCCTACCCTTCGTGCGCGAGTTGGCGACGAGCTACCTCGGCGTAGACCCAGTCAAGGAAATGGTTCCCGTGCGGCCTGTGGTGCATTACATGATGGGCGGCATTCACACCGACATCCGTGCGGCGACCCCAATCGGCGGCCTGTTCGCGGCAGGCGAGTGCGCATGCGTGAGCATCAACGGCGCCAATCGGCTCGGCTCGAACTCGCTCACCGAGATACTCGTATTCGGCAAACGCGCCGCGTTGAGCGCCATCGAACATCTACAGTCGGCCACACACACAGTTAATGACGCAGCGCTCACGGCCCAGGCACAGGCAGCGCAGGACCGCATCCGAACATTGTTCCTGCGACCGGTGGGCAACGAATCAATCTCTGGCATGCGCAGGGAGATGATGGACACAATGGAACTGAATGCCGGCATCTACCGGACCGGGGAAGGACTTGCGGATGCGTCCACCAAGCTTGCCGAACTGCGCCGCCGTTACGCGGAGGGAGTTTCCCTGCACGACAAGACAAACGTCTACAACACCGATCTTTTGCAAGCGTTGGAACTCGGCTCCATGCTCGACTGCGCGGAAGCGCTGGTCGCTAGCGCATTGGCACGCAAGGAGTCGCGGGGTGCGCATCAGCGCCTCGACTTCACCGGGCGGGACGACGTGAACTATCTCAAGCACTCCCTGGCCTACTATCATCCTTCCGAACCGCCCCGTCTCGACTACAGCGCGGTGTCAATCACGAAATCACAGCCAGGCGTGCGCAACTACTCGGGGAATAAGAAATGACTGAACGCAGTATTGACCTTGATGTTCTGCGCTACAACCCGGAGACCGACAGCGAGCCGTACTGGCAACGTTACTCGGTGCCCCATCACGACGAATGGGTGGTGCTCGACGCGCTCAACCACGTCAAAGACAACATAGACCCCACACTCAACTACCGTTGGTCGTGCCACATGGCCGTCTGCGGAAGTTGCGGCATGATGATCAACGGCAAGCCCATGCTCGCATGCAAAACCTTCATGCGTGATTTCGAGAACCTTATCCGGGTTGAGCCACTCGCGCACTTCCCGATTGAGCGTGACCTCGTCACGGTCATGGACGACTTCGTATCCAAGCTCGCCCGTGTCAAACCCTATCTGATTCCTAAGCAGCACAAGCCCGTTGAAGAAGGCGAGTATCGCCAGACACCGGCCGAACTCAACCGCTTCAAGCAGTACTCGATGTGCATCAACTGCATGCTCTGCTACTCAGCCTGCCCCGAGTACGCACTGATCCCGAAGTTCATCGGCCCGGCGGCGATCACGCTCGCGCACCGTTACAACTTGGACTCGCGCGACGGTGGTCGGGACGAGCGAGAAGAGGTGGTGGCATCCGGCGAGGGTGTCTGGGAATGTACGTTCGTCGGCGCTTGCTCCGAGGCATGCCCCAAGCATGTGGACCCGGCAGGCGCATTACAGCAAGCCAAAATAGCAAGCACCATAGACTGGTTTAAGGAGCATTTGACATCATGGCTAAACAAGTAAGCGGCAAACCCTACCTGCGCGAAGTTTCCACTACGCAGTGGTATTTGCGTAACGAAATCTACCTGCGCTACATTGCACGCGAGTTGACGTGCGTCTTCATCGGCATCTACACGGTGATACTACTAGTGGGTATCTGGCGCCTTTCCCAGGGTCAAGTAGCCTACGAGGCTTTCCTGCAGGCACTGCGCTCGCCAATGAGCATCGTTTTTCACCTCGTGGCACTCGCTTTTTCCGTCTACCACAGTGTGACATGGTTCAATCTCACCCCAAAAGCGATGCCCATTCAGATCGGTGAACAGTTCGTCCCTGATAACGTGATCATCGGCGCTCATTACTTGGGCTGGGCGGTGGTTTCCGTAGCGATCATAATCCTAGCGGGAGTGTTCTAAGCATGGCAAAGTCAAACAAACCAATCGTATGGGGGCCTTTCGCCGCCGGCGGCACGGTCACGGCCTTCGTGACTCCGGTACTCATTCTGCTCACATTGTCCGCCGCCTTGGGTCATGTCCCGGATGGACTGACTTACGAAGGAATGCATACCTTAGCCAGTCATTGGTTCGGCAAGCTGGCGATCTTCGCGGTCATTACACTGTCTTTGTGGAGTTCGGCGCACCGCTTGCGGAGTACGTTCTTCGATTTCGGGCTGCGCAGAGATAACTTGATAGCCACCGTGGTCTACTTCATGGCGATTGCCGGTGGCATGGCATGCTTGGTGTTCCTGCTGTGCATCTAAAAGGAAAACCTTCACCATGTCTTGAAAGCCCTTCAAGACGCTGGGTTGGCCGACAAAGACATGGTCTTGATGGGTTTAGCCACTATTCGAGCGGAAACGGCGGGTTTTGAGCCGATCTCCGAAGGTAAATCGATATTCAACACCTCTCCAGGCGGGCATCCTTTCAACCTGTATGACAACCGCAAAGACTTAGGCAACCGGGGCGAGCGGATGGCGATAGTTTTAAGGGCCGAGGCTTCATTCAATTGACGGGGCGGGATCATTATCAAACTAACAGCCAAGCCATAGGACTCGACAATCAATTGGTAGATAATCCCGGGTTGGAGAATGACCCTGATATAGCAGCCAAACTATTGGCAAGCTTTTTGAAGTGCAATGAGAGCAAGATCAGGGAGGCGCTGGACGAAGGCGACTTGGCAAAAGCCAGGAAATTGGTGAATGGCGGTTTACCAGAATTCACCGATGCCTTCAACATAGGCAAACCCGATGTCGTATTCCCAGAGAAAAAAGTTCACCCAAGCTCGGAAATCCGAGCCAAACCCCTTTAATACGCTTAAATGACAGTCTAATTACAGCGTTTTTAATGTCACAAAATTACTTTGTTTAAGTTTTGAAATAGTTGGCGGCAAAGGGTTGCCGCCCTTAAGTCCTTGATACGCAGCAGTAGGTCGGCAACCCTTTGCCGACATTTGGGCTTATATATGTAAGTAACTAATTGATATAGAAAACGCTGTAGCTTCAGAAAAAGGTTATACATAACAGTGCAGTGGTTCTCAAAGAGGTAAATCAAATTCTGCCACCAACTGCTGTTGTATGTCGCCCGGAACGTCTAGAACGCCGAGCAGCCGTTTCAATTGAGTTGCCGTAGACTGAATGCTACCAGGCTTGTGTTGATGGGCAACCCGCGCGGCATGATACTTTTCAAGCGATTGCTTCCAATCGCCCATTATTAGGAGCGCCTCGGCTTCGGTAACACGCTCCCAATAATCGGTAGACGGCTTCCCGTTCCGCTCGCTTTCCATTTTTTCAGTTGATCGAGCACGTTGCCGGCAAAAGTGTGGGCTTTGTCCATTTCGCCCAGCAGGGCTGACTTGGAGGCTGCGTTAATTCCAGTATAGGTATCGGTGGGAACCTTCTCGAAACCTTCTTCGTAGAGATTTCGCGATTTTTCCAAGGCGTCCCGCGCTCCCGATGCGTCATTGCTTTCTTTCAGTTTCTCCCATAGATCGGCCCATACTGCAGCAAGGATTCCCAAGGTTTCTGTGTCACGGTGCCCTTGTTCGAGCAACAGATTCAGTTTATAAGCCGCTTCATCTAATTGCCCGTCTCGTCGAAAGGCGAGCCCCTGCAATTGCCGGAGACGAACTGAGTTGGGAAACCGATTCAATGCAAACTTCGTTGCCTCAATCGCTTCCTTAACCTGCTTACCACTGATGAGCAATTCAATTGCAATCCCAGGCAATGTCGCAGAAGTGGTATAAGCCTGATCCTCACTTTGGATACTTTTCAGTATCCGGTCAAAAAGTCTAGCCTCTGCCATAGCGCGAAGTTTGGCAGGCTCCTCTCTAATGGATGATTCGAATGCGGCGACACCCCGAACAGCTTCCTCGCTAAGCGGCTTGCCCTGAAGACCACAGGTTAGCTTGACGAGGTCTGCTCCCGTGGGTCCATCCGGGTACTCGGAGAAATCAAGATAGATCTGTCCATCCTGGAGTCCGTGAGGTTGCTGTCCATCCAGTGAAGCCATAACGAAGTAAAAAGGGAACTTTTCGTTTGCGGAATTGTTTTTCCTCGCATACATGGTATCGAACTCAGATTCGACCCACTTGGAATCGGCGGCTTTTTGGGACCAGATCAGAACTCCGCTGGCGCTACTTCCAAGGTTCTTTCCAAGTTGCGAAGAAAGCCCTTGCCCCGCTACAAGCACAAACTGATCCATAAAGACCGTGTACCCGCATTGCGTCAGCATATCGTACAAAGCAAGGGTCCAAATCCGGTCTAGCGACCGATAGGAAATAAATACATCCCACTTGACACCTTCCGGTCGTGGCCTAGGTGGTTCGCAGTACTCAATCCAGTAATTCATGGTTAATTCCTCCAATAGTTTCAGAAGTGATGGGTTTATCCATTGCGCTTTGGGGCCTTGGTCATCGTTCAGCCCGATGGGTTAGTTTGTGGAGTGCGGCGACTTGTCGCCGCATGGCTCAGACAGCGGCGACAAGTCGCCGCACTCCACATTTAATGCACTGAATGATGACCAAGGCCCGCTTTGGCGAGCGTGTTTTCAACGCTGATGCAAGCGCACAGGACGCAAAAAAGAGTAATCGTTAGGCAATGGTTTACGCGATTGATGCCACGGCCACAACACCAACACCGTCGCCTTCCAAAACTTCGTTGCCAAGGATCAATTCCGCGGCCGTGTCGAGCACAGTTTCGTATGTCCAGTCATTCCGTTTGTCAGCAGTGATCACAACGGCCTGATCTTTTAGAAATAGCACTGCACGTGCATGCGTAAGGTCAATGTCCTGAGGAAACTTCGCCCCTGTCACCTCTGACACAAGAGTATCCCACCGCGACTTGAGGTCTTGTGCTTTCAAGGGTGGTAGCAGGAGAACCAGTTTGGACTTGAGCTTCTTATCCTTAATGATCGTATTCATCTCCCAGATGAATCCTGGGGATTGATTGACGACTGCCACAATAATAGATGCCTGTTGCATCAGGTCTACAACTTTTTCCTTCCAAGGGTCATTTTCGGCATTTGGCACAAAATCCCTGGCGGCTCCGAGGGGAACTAGCTTGCTCTTGTTATGAGGATCGCCGATAGCGACCACAGGGCCGTAGCGCCATAGATGATCTGTAACTAGTTCCTCGAAAGTGATCTTCACGAACCGCTCCAGAAAGATACGCCCATCATTATTCCGCGCCCGCATCTTGATGGTGCTGTCATCAAGGAAGGCGCGAAGATAGAGAATTACATCCCGATTGTCTTTTTTCACCAGCTTATTACCTGGAAGCATGGCATGCCTTCGTGCACGGCGATATAAGATGATAGCCATCCACCAAAACGGCAAGGAAAAAAGAAAATTCCCAATCTTATAGCCAATATCAGAGGATTCAGATATACCTGAATCCGTGTTGAATGCCCGAGTTTGGCTGTTAATGCAACTACAGCGTTTTCAACATCAAAGAGTTACTTGTAGTTGGTATGTTGGTGCAGGTCATTCTGTTAATTTTAGTGCTAACTGAATATCCATTCTTTAGTTATTTTTTTAAAGATGAAAACGCTGTACATAAAAATCGCATCATTC
>Ga0118677_10001195_pt1 | contig 55811 bp, 44 predicted proteins | sample AliMusrvi5mmetaG_FD_86154 | JGI IMG/M metagenome (GOLD analysis project Ga0118677, IMG submission 86154)
TTAAGGTAGGATATCTGTTTTCAGGGGGTCAATTTGCCCCGTAAAGAGGGGGTCAATTTGAAGCGTAATCAGGGGGTCAACTTAAAACGTACGGAGGGGGTCAATATGGGCGTATTTTCCACCTTGCCATTCCCTTCTTTGTCGGGTTGAATTATTTTATTGCTGTCGCGATAACTCCCACTGATGATTATCTGGCCTGGCTTTACAAAGACCACATGATTCCAGCCTCAGACCAGGTTTATTACCTTGAATTAAGCAGGACTGTTATCCGGATCGTTTTTCCTGTTCTTTTAATGCATGCCCTCATCGCCAACTACCGGTTGATCAAAAAGCATGGACAGAGAATGGGGGAGTTTTTCTCTGATGTTCATGATGATAATAACCGGACGGCACGTATCCTGAACTGTTCCATCCTGGGGATAAGCCTGGTTTCACTGGTTATCACCACGATGGGCAGGGACCATGTGATGTTGAACGACCGTTATATCTATTTTGCATGGTCAGCATTCTCGGTCATCTTATATACACTGGGGTTGCTTGGAATGAGACAACGGCCCATCAACCCGGCTTTTGACCCGGAAGGCGTTAAGCAAACGGAATATGCCAACCTCCCCGTTCCCGCACTGAATGATCTTGCCGAACGGATTAAAAATGAATTTGTACTAAACAAAATTCATCTTGACAATGAATTGAATATCATGGATGTGGCGAAAGTTGTCGGCACCAACAGGAGTTACATCTCCTCAACGATCAATAAAAGGTTTAATCAGAATTTTTCAGTCTTTGTAAATAGTTACCGCATCGAGGAATTTAAACTGTTGCTTAAACAGGATCGAAAAATCACTGCCGAAGCGCTTGCCAATAATTGTGGATTCGGCTCGGTCAACTCCATGAAGCGTGCCATATTATCCCAGACTGGCCTGACATTCTCGGCGATGCGAAAAAAAATCAGAGAAGACGGCTAAACAGTTTCCATCCCTGTATCAGGACAAGGTCGGATCCGTGGGATGGATGTCGGAAATTATCGCAATCGTATAAACATTTTTACCCGCTACGACCGGAGCAGTGTTGCTGTCACGCTTCAGGGAGCTTGTGTTTAACAAAAATAATAAAGGCATGATGACCCATGAACCGAGAAGGGATCCGGTTCTTGTTTTCAGGACAGGAATTAGTGTCATTAATGGGATTTTATTCATCAACGCACCAGTAATAGAGGCATAGAGGGAGGGATGACCGAAATGGCGGCTGTGACAATTCAGAATGGAAATGTATGTCGTTTTTAATTGTATTCACCATGGCAGTGTAAAAAAGTTTCCTTTTTCAAAAAGCCAGGTTCTGCAGTAGTCTTTTGAAAATAAATCAAATGGGCCCTTTTTTGGGTCGTTTGAGATAGTAAGCAGAAAATGAAAGATTTATATTACTTGATTGAATTTCGAAACACCCTATTCTGATTGTCAGCAGGGTGTTTGTCAGATCCGTATTTACTCTCCTTTACGAGCAGTGTTTAATTAAGGACGAAAGGTCGGAAAAATCATCACTTTTCCTGCCCGGGCTGACCCTTGATGTCACGCTGGTCCCTGAATTCGCTGGGCGTTATCCCTGTGAATTTCCTGAAGGCAGTATTAAAAGTTGATTTTGACGCGAAACCGGCCATGATGGATATCCCAAGGATCGAATATTTGTCGTTGGCCGGGTTGGTCAGGAGCAACTTGGCTTCGTTTACCCGGTAAGAGTTTATGTAGTGATAGTAATTCTGCTGGTAAAACTCGTTGATGATCTGGGAGATGTATTTGCTGTTCGTTTCAAGCCGTTGTGCAAGGTGGTCGATGGTCAGGTTGCTTTGGGTAAAAACTTTCCCGTTCTGCATGAGCGTTTCCAGTTTTTCAGCAAGCACCCTCTTCTGGTCATCGGTCATCGTGGAGCCCTGGTATTTGATCGTGTGGTTTACCGGTAAATCCGGGTAGGGGCGTATGTCAACCTGCAATGATCCGGCCTCTTCGCCGGGCTCAGTCAGTTTTCCGTCATTTACTGCCGGGGCGCCGGCTGCAATTTCCTTCTGGTTCAACCCGCGTATACCGGCAAACAGGGTGATTGCCAGCATTGAAACGGGGTAAAGGAGGCCGGCCACATCGTACAGCCTGAACCCGATCACATAAAGCAAATTGTTGATAATGAAAAAAACCAGGAACGATATCATCACCGACCTGGTCCAGGCGGTATCAATTTGTTCAGTGGAAGAATAATGGTTTTCGATAAATTCGAGATGCCTTCGGTACTGCCTGATCGTCAGGACAAGGTAAAACACCAGCTGAATATTGATCACCACGTAAATGGCCGAAATATAAATGATGAACAGGTAGATGATCAACCCTCCTGCCGGCCGGGAACCGAAGGAAAAGGAGAGGTATTCGGTTTTTTGGGCGGGTGGAAGGAAAAGGAAAGGGGTGTTCAGCAGGAGGATCACTGCGGCCGGGAGGAAATGGAGGGAAAGCCTGGCCGTAAACCGGAAGTTGTGACGGGTGACCGACAGGATATAAAGATAGAAGGTGGGGATGAAGCTTATGATGACAGGGAGGATTGGGTAATAAAGGAATGAAATGGCATGGAAGGCCTTTAACCGGTAAAGCAGGTTGAAGGCAAAATAGATGGAAAGCAACAGGTTAAACAAGCCGAAAATGACCCGGGATGATCCGCCTGAATCAGCCCTTGCCATAAAGAGCAGGATGGCAAGCACCAGGCATTGATATACCGGAAGCGCGTATAACTGGGTGATGAATGAATCCATAGAGGTTTCCTTTGATGCAAAGTTACACAATTCATCTCCGCTGCAGAAAACTGCTTGGAGGAAGGAGTTTATCATAACTCTGTTCCGCAACCTGAACAAAAGAACGGTACAGGTGCGAATTCAGGAATCTGAACCTGTCGGCAGGATGTGCTGTTCCTAAATTGGTGACTTTTGCAGCTTAAACCTATTTCCTAAATTCTTCCAAGATGACAAAAAGTTTCTTCTCCCAAATGTATCTCATCATATTACTGACCGTTCTCACCCTGCCTGTAAAATCTCAGAATTATGTGGAAATAGGCAGCGGGACTGTTTCGAACACCATGCCGGTCTACTCAAGCTGGAATTACTCCTGGAGTTCGCTGATATACAACCATGCCGATCTCGGAACCGCAAAAAGCATCATTAAGATCGCCCTGAACTGTACCAACGGCCCAAAGACCGTGACGAACCAGAAGATCTATTTCAAACTTACCCCCAATACCGTTTATGCCAGTGCGAATTACGAGGATCCGCTGAATAATGGATATACGCTTGTCTTCCAGGGAAACCTGACCTTTGTGACCGGTTGGAATGAGATCACGCTGCTTTCTCCGATCCCTTATGATGGCGTGCAAAATATTTCCATTCACTGGGAAAACCGTTGGGGAACCTCGTACGGTCCTACCTTCAACTCCACAAGTTCCTCCATCAACAACAACAAGAATTGTGGCAATGATCAGAATTTCCCGTTGCCCAGCCAGACTGGGTACCTGGATCCCTATCCCAGTTCGCTGACCAACATGCGGTTTTACTATAACGGCACCGGCCCGGTAACGCCGGCCAACCCGGTTCCCGCCGATAATGCTACCGTGGTTTCAGTAAGCACCTCTCTTTCATGGCAGCTGGGGGCGAACACCACCAGCTACGACCTCTGGTTCGGGACAGACCCGCTAAACCTCTCCCTCGTGGTCAGCAATGCACCGGTCGCCGGGGCAGGGACATACAGCTATACTCCACCCACCTTGCTGGCCGATTCAACCTGGCATTACTGGAAGGTCATCGCCAAAAACGCTACTCAGCAGGAATCCTCACCAGTGTGGAAATTCAAAACAGAGGTGGTCATTGACCAGTTTCCCTATTACCAGGGATTTGAAGATTCAACAGTTTTCAATACCTACCCGGTGCAAAGCGCCTGGGTCGTCACGCCCGATGTTTCCTGGTACCAGTATAATGCGCAGCAACACAGCGGGCAGCTGTGTGCAAAATCCTCGTGGTTCACCTCAGGCAACGAAGCCATTCTCAGGTCGCCCAAAGTGCTGCTTCCCGCCAACTACACCATCTCCTTTTACTGGAAGAACATCACTGCAAATAAAATCTCGACCCATGATACGACCTATTTCGAAGTAACCGGGAATGGCGGGCAAACCTGGGTAAAGGTCGATACACTCGCACCTGCAACAATAAATGCCGCCTATATACAGCGGATACACAGCCTGAATGCATTTGCCGGGAACAACTGCTTTTTCAGGTTCCGTCACAAGACCGACAACAGTTCCGGAGCAGCCAACGTATATCTGGATGATATTTCAATTTACCAGACCGGGGGTTTACCGACGCTTGCGGTTACCCCCCCGAATCAAAACGTGACCCCTCCCGCAGGGAGCACGCAATTCACTGTTACTACAACCGTTGCATGGACGGCGATTTCGGATCAAACCTGGTGTACGGTCACGAGCACGGGTGCCGGGAACGGCACAATTTCCGCGAATTACACGCAAAATACCACTGCCTCACAGCGTATAGCCAATGTTACCGTGACTGCAGCCGGGATTTCGCCGGTGACGGTAACTGTTACCCAAAGCGCTTCTGCACCCACTCTTTCGGTAAGCCCGCCGAACCAGAATGTGGCCTCTCCGGCAGGAAGTACCCCGTTCACCGTTACTGCCAGCGCAGCCTGGACAGCGGTTTCGGATCAAACCTGGTGTACCGTCACACCGGCGGGTACCGGAAACGGCACCATTACAGCAAATTACCTGGAAAACACCACCACATCCCAGCGCATTGCTAATGTCACCGTCACGATATCCGGGATCGCACCCGTGGTGGTGACCGTGACACAAGGTATTCAGGCGCCCACTCTTTCGGTAAGCCCCCCCAACCAGAATGTGACCCCGCCGGCCGGCAGCACCAGTTTCGCGGTTACTTCAAACTCCTCCTGGACTTCGGCCAGCAACCAGCCATGGTGTATTGTCACAAACGCAGGTTCAGGGAATGGCGCCATCACAGCTAATTATGCATTAAACCCTGACGTGGCTCCCCGCGTGGCAACCATCACCGTGACCGTCGCCGGGTTGAGCCCCGTGACAGTCACCGTAACACAGGATGGTGCCGCACCCATACTGGCGGTAACGCCTCCTGTTCAGATTGTGACCTGCCAGCCGGGTACAGCCGGTTTCACCGTAACGGCCAATTTGAACTGGACTGCCACAAGCGATGCATCCTGGTGTGTCCCGACGCCTTCGGGGTCAGGCAATGGAGCCCTGGTTGCCACATACCAGCAAAATGCTACAACCCAAAATCGCACGGCCAATATTAGCGTCAGTGCAACCGGGATAGCCCCGGTGGTTGTCCAGGTGGTGCAATCGGCACCGGTAGGAACCGGGGAATTGGATAAATCCGGGTTAAAAGTCTATCCAAACCCTGCAACAGGACTGGTCCGTATTAACTTTGGCAGCCTTGACACACGGGATGGTTCGGTTCAGATCATCAATGCCCGGGGGACTGTGATCATGCATCAGAAAATCGGATCCGATGAAATGCAACTTGATCTTTCAACCCTCGAAAAGGGTGTTTACCTGTTGATATTCAAAAGTGACAACGCGGTTGCAAGCGAAAAGATCATCGTAAAATAACCTCCGTTGACACAGCACTCCCACGGGGATTTCCCGGAATCCTGCACCGGACTTTACTGTTCATGACCCCACCAGCCGGGCAGAAAATCCCGGCTGGCAATCATGTTGTGACAGAAGTTTACCTGCCGGCCGACCCATTGAGAGACCTGAAAACGGTTGAAAATAACAGCATCCAGCCTTTTTCCGGCTCGTCTGTCGAATAATCTGCCGAAAACGGCAACATGACAACTTTAGGTCATGAAGGGAATCATGACAACCGCAGTTTCTGTTAACGATACTACCGGGCTCTCATGCTATTCCCCTTGGGTTCATGCGTAATTTCAGCAAGACCAAGAACCTCCATTAAAGGTGGAATATACATCCCGAATCTGCCGCGCAGCCCTTTCTTCAGGCCGTACCAGCCGCCAAGAGGGTTGTTTTCCGATCGTCCCCATGCCTCCACGGTGCCCTCTTTGGCCGGCTTCTGTTCGTCGGCGCTTCCAAGTTCCATCCAGTCGCCATGCTGCTTCAGCATCGAATGCAGATCTTCCAGGCAACGGTAATCGTAGAATAAAATGGTTTTCCCCACAGTGCAAACCAATATTTCTTTGCCCTCCCTGATCTCCTTATGCATGGTGAAGTCAGACGACAAGGGTGGCGTTTTTAACATCCACGGATTTTCTTTTGTTCCCAGTTCTGTTGTCATTGATGAATATTTTTAGGTATGGATTTTTTTGTTTATCGGATTTTACCCCTTACGGATAACCAAGGTATCCCGCATGATGTACTGGGTAATCGTGGTCATAAAGGTACTGATTCCAACCTTCTCGGCTTTGGAATTTCCATGTAACCTGCAATAAATTTATCACAGACCCGGCATGCATTTACAAGTGCGGGAACCAGCAAAGGACCTGGAAATATGTTATCACAACCCTCCCGGATGGCAACCAGGGTTATTCAGTATTCCACCCTGACCGACATCCGCTGTAACATTCACAATTTTATTACGTCTAATGTTCTTTTATGGATAAAAAATTCAACCCTGTTCAATTATGAAAACTTCGAGATTCCGTTTTAAAATTCCGGGAATTATATTCCTGCTGTTCATGGCCATCAGCGGTTTCGCCCAGTACACGACCATCGATGAAGCAAAGGATTTTATCAACGATCACCTTTCACATTCCCTGTTGCAGAAGATTGATCCCGACGGAACAGTGACCATGAGTACTCCCAGCGAAAAGATAAAATTCAACCTGCACCATGTCTCCTTTAATTACAACGGTGGCAATAATGACGACCGGGTGAGGGTTGCCGGGGGTAATTGCATTGAGCGTTATGAACACAAGGTCCTGACCGAAAAAACAAGCCGCCAGTCGTTTTTGTGTGAATCGGAAAACGACGCCATGCGGGTGATCGATGCCTTCAGGTTTTTGAAAAAGAAATATGCAGGGGACCAGGGCACTGCCCATGCCGGCGGCAAGGCGCTGAAGACCAACGATACCACCTTTAACACGAAAACAGTTACAGAAGCCATTGATTTCGTCAATGAAAACCTCGCCTACTCGGTGATCACCGGAGTTGATGAAGCGGGATTGATGACGATCAACAGCCCGGATGAAACCTTCCAGGTTGACCTTGCAAAGGCTGAATTCGGGTACAATGATGCGAGTGATGGCTCGAAAGTGAGGATCTACGGTGATTTCTGTATCAGTGACAAGAAGAGCAACGGCGACAGGGAGATGATTACACGGAAATCGTTTCAGACCCAGAACAGGGTGAAGGCCTATAAGGCGATCACGGTGCTTTATTACCTGAAAAGCACCTATGCCAACCTCGATCCCGCGAAGATCCAGGGACTGAAAAATTTAACGGCGGCAAGGGTTTCCACCTATTCAACCCTTGAGGAGGCCATCGATTTTATCAACGCTCGGCTGATGTATTCCATCATTCTTGACATCGATCACAGCGGGAACCTGACCATGAATGCACCGGAGGAGATCTACCGGTTTAACATCAACGAGGTGAAGATGACCAATGCCCTGAATAACAAAAGCCGCTCTGAATGGTTCCCCTTTATAAACAATAATAATTCCTGTACGGGGGTTCTGGTTGAGGGCAGTGACGGCATCAGCAAATATGATGTCCCCGGCTCGTTCGACAAGCTCGACGAACAGGTTTTCCAGTGCGGTAGTGCATCGGAGGTGAGGGATGTGCTGAAGGCCTTCACCTGGATCAGGAGTACTATCAAAAAGTGATGCTGCCCGGAGAGGTTAGTTCTTTTTGGGTTCAACCTCCCACTTATCCTTCCCGTTTTTTACCCTGGCCTTATACTTCGGTGTTTTAGGGGTAAAGCCGATATCGATCATGGAAACATTATCCTGGTTGTCGAGTTTCAGCAGCAGTGACTGGTAGGGTGCAAATTTCAGGAAAACCGGGATGGCCTTCCCCCTGGAATTGATCTCGATACTGTAGCGGTCGGTTTTGTCATTCAGCGACTGGCCATATTCCAGGGGGAATGTGAGGTGCTGCGATTTGGGGTTGGCAAAGAAAAAATACAACCCGTCCGCTGCCTGCCTGCACCAGAAGTCAAATTTCTCCGTCCCGGTGACCAGCGGGGTGATGTTCCCGAACTCCGCCAGGGATACGTGCACATGAGGGCACTTTTGCAGTTTTTCAACCAGTTGCTGATATTTCGCGGCTGATTTGTGGAACCCGGGTTCTGCCGGAATTTGTTTAAGGCATACCTGGAGGCCTTGCCCGGCAAGTTCTGCGACCCGCTCCAGCGCACCGGCATCCATGTATTTTACGTCCAGGTACAGCAATGAAAAGGAAAAATCGCCGGCAAGGAGTCGCCCGTTTTTAAACACGGCATTCCTGAGAAAATCGCCGTTAATCCAGAGTGGCCGGTAGGCTTTCAGCTCATCAGGCAAGTAAGTGTAACGGTGTTCATATTCGCCCCAGGCCCAGATAAACTGTTTATCCACGGGAAGTTCCCCGGCAATCCATTTATCCTCGGTGGGCAGGTAAACGGCTACTTCGGAAAATGCCGTGCCCATCTTCATATAAGTGGAGACCTTTTCCATATACCTGTTGAATTCAGGGATTTCCTTAGCGAGGTTGCCGCTTTTGCCCACATGGACCGAGGCGTAGAATTTCACAGTATCCACACCGGCAGGGTTAAAGGGTTTGCCATGCCATATGATCTGGTTTACGCCATTGGCAAAGAGTGCGTCGGCCACTAGTTTTAGGTCGGCCGTCTGCTCTTCTGAATGATGGATCTTTGGCCAGCCATACAGACAGGTAAAGGTTTCCGAGCTCACCACTTTTTTCCCTGACAGCCCGGCGGCTGAGGCGACGATGTTGGCATAGGCAGGTTCATACAGCAATGCCTCCGTTTCGGGGATATCGATAGCGGCGTATGATGAAAGGATGTCGCAGGGAGCCCCTGCACACTGTGCCCGTGAATAGGCCCCCAGCTCGTGGCTTTTTTTGGTAAAGGGTTTGTAAAACTCTTCAATCACATATTCAGAAATGAGTTTCATATAATCGTACCGTACGCTCCTGTATGGCTCCTTATTTGAATAGAGGCTGTCGCGGTAACCTGAGAGGGGATATTGATACCGTTTTTCAAATTTTTCCATAAAACCAGGGGTGGAGAGAAATTTAGTTTCCACCTCCCAGGAGTCGCAAAAAAGTCCGGATAGGGAGCCTTTCAACGCCGGTTTTAGGGCATTCCCGGTTCGTTCGGCATAATGTAAAAAGGCCTTCCTGCTGAGGTGATCGATCACATATCCCTTTTTCGGATAATCCCACGATGCGGCAATATCCTGCCGCCACGTGGGGTCGGTCATATTCATGGTGGCCTCGGCAAAAGGCACCTTCGTGTCGCCGAATGGCCAGAGGGATCCGAAGGTGAAGTCGCACCCCAGCCCGAGACTGTCGGCACAATGTTTGGCATAAGCCACCATGCTGCTCCACTCCGGGCTCAGCCATTCCTGGCGCGGAGTGTAATGGATGGTATCCTTCTTCATCCGGTTCAGCGGGTAAACCCATGCAATTTCAACCCCGCCAAACCCGTTTTTTTTAAGCCAGATGAGATTGTCGGCAACCGATGCTTTGTCGATCACCGAGGCAAACCACCACCAGCGTGTCCAGGGGCGAGCATCGGCATACATGTGTGATGAGGCGAGGCCTGGCAGGTTACGGGAGGCCTTTTCCTGGGATGTTGCAGATATCATGAGGGCAAACAGGAAGATGGTTAGAATCAGGATCTTTTTCATAGGGATGGAATGAGAAGCAAATATAGGAAGATTGGGGTTGTGATAAGAAAACTTTGCTATAACGCCCCGATTCGTACCTTTGCATAATCTTTATTTAGTTTAAATTCATCCTCTGATGAAAATCATGAAATTTGGGGGTACCTCTGTAGGAACCCCGGCAAGGATCAGGTCGGTTGCACAACTGGTGACCGGAACCGGCGAAAAGGTTGTCGTGGTGCTTTCGGCCATGTCGGGCACCACCAACAGCCTGGTTGAAATTGCCGGCCTGCTGGGAGCAGGCAAGCCCGATGATGCACACGATAAGATCCGGGCCCTGGAACTTCGCTATGAAACCGTTGTAACGTCGTTATTTGACACAGAGCCGTTCAGGGAGCGGGGGGCAGAGATGATCCTCAACCATTTTAACTACCTGCGTTCATTCACGCAGGATCTCTTCACGTCCAACGAGGTTAAATGCGTGCTGGCACAGGGAGAGCTGATCTCGTCTGCCCTGTTCCAGTTCCACCTGGAGGAGGCGGGAATTCAATCGGTGCTGTTGCCGGCGCTGAACTTTATGCGGATCGACCGTGAGCAGGAGCCCGACCAGTATTATATCCGGGAGAACATTCTCAGGGAGATGGACCGCTACGCGGAGAACAGGTTGTTTGTCACCCAGGGATTCATCTGCAGGAACGCCTACGGCGAAGTTGACAACCTGCGCCGGGGGGGAAGCGATTATTCTGCATCCCTGATCGGTGTCGCGCTGAATGCCTCGGAGGTGGTTATCTGGACCGATATTGACGGCTTTCATGACAATGATCCGCGCTATGTGGAGAACACCCACACCATTGCCGCCCTTTCCTTCGACGAAGCGGCCGAGCTGGCCTATTTCGGGGCAAAGATCCTCCATCCCTCCACCATCCTGCCTGCCAAGATTGCCGGAATCCCGGTGGTCATCAAAAACACCATGGAGCCCGCTGCAGGGGGAACGACCATCTCGGAGCGGTCGTCGGGTAGAGGCGTAAAGGCTGTTGCGGCCAAGGACGGCATCACGGCGCTGAGGATAAAGTCGGGCAGAATGCTCCTTGCCTATGGATTCATGCGCAAAGTATTCGAGATATTCGAACTTTACAAGACCCCCATCGACATGATCACCACCTCGGAGATCAGCGTGTCGCTAACCATCGACGACCTCGCCAATCTCGACCAGATCGTTGATGACCTGCACCATTACGGCACCGTGGAGGTCGATCATGAGCAGACCATCATTTGCGCCGTCGGTGAGGGGATCGCATCCGAAACCACCACTGCGGCCGGGCTTCTCAGGGCGCTGGGAGAGATTCCCGTGAGGATGATCTCCTACGGCGGCAGCGAGAACAACATCTCGATCCTGGTGCCGTCGGTCTGTAAGAGCCAGGCCCTCAATGCACTGAGTAACCATCTGTTCATCCACTGATTCCCATTATCTCCAACAATGTTCAAGGAAGAAATCACCGGAAAGTTCAGCTCAAGACCAACGCCATTTTACTACTATGACCTCGAACTGCTCAGGAGCACCCTGTCGGCCTGTTCGAGGGAGGCCGGAAAATATGGCTACCTGCTTCATTATGCGCTCAAAGCCAACTCAAATCCAGTAATCCTCTCCGCGATCAGCAGTGCAGGGTATGGCGCCGACTGTGTTAGCGGCAACGAGATAACGGCGGCCGTTCAGCATGGATTTAACCCGAAGCAGATCATGTTTTCGGGTGTCGGAAAATCGGATGACGAGATCAGGCTGGCCCTGGCACTGGGCATACAAAGCCTCAATGTGGAATCCTGCCAGGAGATGGAGGTCATCAATGACCTGGCTGCGGAAATGGGGCTGAAGGCAGATATTTCCCTGCGGATCATCCCCAACGTGGATGCGCGCACCCACCGGTATATCACCACCGGGCTCGAGGAGAACAAATTCGGAATCCTTCCCTGGGAGTTCGACCGTGTGCTGGAGACGCTGAAAAACATGGAACATCTTCACCTGAAGGGGCTGCATTTCCATATCGGTTCCCAGATCACCGACCTGGATGTGTTCAAAAGCCTTTGCCATCGCGTGAATGATATCAACAGCTGGTTTATCTCGAACCAGGTTTTTCCGGAAATACTCAATGTCGGCGGGGGATTGGGGATCGACTACCATGAACCTGGAAAGAACTGCATCCCCGATTTTGCCTCCTATTTCAATGTTTTTAAGAAATTCATAGAGCTGCAGGGCAGCCAGCGGCTTCATTTTGAGCCGGGCAGAGCGCTGGTCGGGCAATGCGGCAGCCTCATCACCCGGGTATTATTTGTGAAAAAGGGGATCAGTACCCGGTTTGCCATTGTCGATGCCGGGATGAACGACCTGATCCGTCCCGCCCTTTACCAGAGTTACCATAAAATTGAAAACCTTACCTCCTCCGGCAATTTGGAGAAATATGATGTGGTGGGGCCTGTCTGCGAATCATCCGACTGCTTCGGCAAGGCAGTTTCGCTGTCGGAAACCCGCCGGCATGACCTGCTGGCCATCAGGTCGGCAGGGGCCTACGGACAAACCATGGCCTCCCGTTACAACCTGCGCGACCTGGCCGCCGCGGTCTATTCGGATGATGTGTTAAACGGTTAGACTGTCTTTCAAATCCTACCAGATCTTCACCATCAGGCTGTCGGGCTTCCACATGGCTTCGCCCTTTTTGATCCCGAAGGTTTTGAAGAATTCAGGCATATTCGACAATGGCCCGAGCACGCGGAATTTGGCGGGGGAATGAACGTCGCTGCGCACCTGGTTTGCAATGCCTTCAGGCCGGTCGTTGATCATCCAGGCCAGGGCATATCCCAGGAAGAAACGTTTATCGGGGTCAAGGCCGGCAATGATCTCCCTGTTTTTATACTGGTTTGTTTTTTTAAAGGCTTCATACCCCATTACGATGCCTCCCAGGTCGGCTATGTTTTCCCCCTGGGTCTGGTCGCCTTTGATATGCAGCGTATCCACGGCGATGAAGTTGTTGAACTGGCGCACGATCATTTTGGTCCTGGCAAAAAACCTGACACTGTCGTCGAGGGTCCACCAGTTGAAAAGGTTGCCTTTTTCATCGTATTTGCATCCCTGGTCGTCAAAGCCATGGGTAATTTCGTGGCCGAAGGTCGATCCCCCGATCACAGAATAGAGAATGGCGTCATCGGCCAGTTTTCGTTCAAAACCGGGTACAATGATATTGCAGCCGGGCACGACGATCTCGTTGTTGGAGGGGTTGTAGTAGGCATTATAGGTCTGGGGCTCCATATCCCACTCGGTACGGTCGACAGGCTTGCCGAACCTGGAGATCATGTATCCAAACCACCATTTGTTGGAGCTGATGGCGTTGCCGACATAGGAGGAACGGTCGATCTGCATGGCCGACATATCCTTCCATTTGTCGGGATAACCCACCTTGATGATCACGGCATCGAGTTTTTTAAGCGCCTTCACCTTGGTGATTTCACTCATCCATTCGAGCGATTTGATTCTTTCTGCATATACCGTTTTGATGGAATTCCCGATTTCAGTCAGTTTCTCTTTTGTTCCCTTTGGGAGATATTCATCCACATAGATCTTCCCGATAAGTTCTCCCAATAATCCGTCGGTTTGTTCGACAACCCGCTTCCACCGGGGTTTTGGTTGTGGTATGCCGCGAAGGGTGGTTGAATAAAAGCTGAAATACTCGTGGTAGGTTTTGTCATCCAGGAAACGGGCCAGTCCGCGGACAAGATGGAACCGGAGGTAATTTTTCCATACTTCGAGCGGGAAGGCTTTCAGTTGTTGGTTCAGGGCGGTTAGAAATTCAGGCTGGCCGACAATGACGGTATCAACTTTCTGCAACCCGGTGCTTTCGAAGAAGCGGGACCAGTCGAAGTCGGGGGTCATCTGTTTCAGCTTTGCCAACGGGTATTTGTTGTAATTTTTCAGTGGATCGCGGGTATCGGCCAGTGTACGTGATCCGGCAGCCAGGGCGGTTTCCAGTTCCATGACCTTTGTGGCGGCCTCCTTTGCCTTTGGATCGGCATAGCCCATGATTTTAAACATGTTGGCAAGATGTTCGGTGTACTTGCCCCGGATCATCACAGCGCGCGGATCTTTATCGAAATAGTATTCGCGGTTGGGGAGGCTTAACCCGCCCTGGTTGATAAAAATGGCATGTTTGCTGCTGATGCGGTCATCCTGCCTTACATCGAAGCTGCAAAGCGGCGATCCAGCGACCGAATGGATATAGGCGGCCACCACCGCGAGGTCGGTCAGGTTCTTCACCCCGTCGATTTTGTCGAAATCAGATTTAAGGGCTGAAATTCCCTGCCTGTTGAGATTGACGCTGTCCATCCCGGTGAAGAAAAAGTCGCCTATTTTCTGCTTGTTGCTCCCTTTGGGTTCTGTGGCCAGTGTGGCGGAAGATTCACAGATATGCCTGACCTGGCTGTTGATCGTATCCTGGATGAGTTGCCATAAGCCATTGCTTTGTTCACTGGCCGGGATCGGATGTTCTTTAAACCATTTTCCGTTCGCAAACAGGAAAAAGTCATCGCCTGGTTTGACGGTTGAATCGATATTGGCCACCAGGGGATCAGTACTTTTTTCCCTGTTTTGCAGAGTCCGGGAATTACAGGAAGTCAATGCAACCATCACGACGGCTGCCAGTAAAAAGAGAATTCGGTTTTTCATGGGATGGGATAGGATTATTAAATCAGGCAGAATACAGCGTAAAAATAGATGAAATAGCGGTATCCCCGAAAAAAACTCGATGAATCCTGTTAACAAAACGATATGAAGATGATTCCGATGGTCTATCCTCCTGACCCGGGGAAATTCAATGCCTGAGAGCAACCAGCAGGGCACCGGTAATATAGGCTGCAATCCACCAGACATAGGCTCCCAGGGAGTACCAGTGAATTCCGCCGGGGACCTTCACCGTGCTTCCATATTTCCTGTAGTAGCGCCAGACCAGGACTGAATCAATGAACATGCCGGCCAGCGATGAATAGCCGAGGATCCCGTGAAGGGTAAAGGCGCCGTGACTCGATCCGAGGATCATAAAGGCGGTTGCCGTAATGTCGAGCAGCACTCCCAGGGTCAGGAAGGTCAGCACCCTGGGTTTAACAAGGCGCAGGCGCTGTTCGGAGATAATAGCCACGCTGTAGCAAACCAGGGCTGACTGTACCGTGATGATACCGGTAAGGGAATATAGGTTCATGTTGAAAATGTTAATTAATAACAATGGGCATCTTCCCGGCATCCTGCGCCCCTTCCGGGTTATCGTGACGGTCAATCTTCACGAGGGAATTAAAGTGGGATTGATCAACGGCAAGCCGGTCGGCATTGCCATAAACACACAAAGCACTCTGGTTCAGCACATCGGTGACCAGCTGTGTAAATCCGCGGATATCCTCCGGCGTGGTCGACAGCACATCATCCCGGTCGCGCTGCATCTCCGCGGCCGTGCGGCGCGAGAAGAACATACTGACCGCCTGATCCCCCTTTTGTGAAGGGGTGAGGGGCGAGTCCATCTCCGAGATGGTCCCGATGATATACCGGCTCATCAGCTTTGGGTCGGCATCAAAGGAGGCCAGGTACCCGATGGTGTTCCGGTAGTTTTCCAGGGTACTTCCCAGGTTCGGGTCGCGGTAGGAGTTGAAGGTAAAATTCCCTGAAGGCGAAATCGAGCTGAATCCTCCGTAGGCCCCGCCAATGACCCGGATGCGGGTTTGGAGCCAATCGGTCGAAAGAATCTGGTTGAGCACGCGCATTTTGGCATTCCAGGAATATCCCAGTTTTTTGTAATTATACCCGCTCAGAACATATTGTACATTGGAGGCAGCCTGCAATCCCTCGTTTCCCTTTTCAAGGATGAAGCTCCACAGCTGATATTCAGGTTTCCCCTGTGGCAGCTGCCGGGCAATGAAATTCAGGCCATTCCCGAAGGCAACCTGGTCGCGTTTTTCACCGGTATAGGAGACGGTCATGTTGTCCCAGGTAAAGAGCAGTGATGCCACCTTTTTAAGGTTTGCGCAAATGTCAGGCGCCAGGTTGTCAAAATTCCGCATCAGCTCCGACACGAACCAGTAATAGGATAGTCCCCCGGTCAGTTCATTGAACATCCCGTTATTGCTGTAATAGGAAGAAAGACGACGGCTTGCGACATGGTACCCGTTGGCTTTTACCTGTGAATCAAGTTGTGAATGATGACGGAACAGCACCGACTTCAGCCGTTCAATATCATCATAGATGGTTGAATCCAGGATCTCTTCCGCCAGTTCAAACAGCTTGCCAACCTTGTAGTTGACAGCCTTCGACGTAACAACGAATTTGGGGATCAGCTGGTTGTCGTCCGATTTTAAATGGTAAGTGCGGAGGGAGGTGAAGAAGCCGCCGGTATGAATATTCAATGCCTTGTTAAGGTCGCCGAACGAATAATTTTTAGTATTCAGGGTTCCGATCAGTTGCGACAGGAGCGAAGCATAGGGTATCAGCTCCATGGGGATCACCTGCAGATCGAAAAACAAGTTGACATAGACCACGTCGTTGGTGAATTCTTCATGGGCCAGCACCGGGATTCCCGAGATGTTTTGTTCATCCACGCTGTAAAATACAGCCTTGGGATCGATGTCCCCGATTTCAAGCATGGGGATGGAGGCAAGGGCCTCTGGGGAGTCTTCCCGCTGCTGGTATCCGATTAGGGCTTCGGTTTCGGAAATGAGCGTGGTGATTGCATTTTCGTCGAGTTCCGACTTATAGGCGGCAAGGTTTGCCTCTAGTTTCGCCTGACGTTCCTTTTCCAGGCCGGGCAAAGGTTCCAGGCTCAACATGAGGGAATGGGGGTTGTCGAGAAAATACCGGCTGATGATCGTTTCAAGGTAATCGGTGCTGAGTGCCTTTTTAACCTCTGCCAGGGCAGTTTCATATTCAAGTCCGCCAAAGGGATCATCCCCGAAAAACCATCCTGGCAGCACCATGTTCAGGTAGGTAAGTCCCTTTTGGGCATCATCGCCCTCACGCAGCCTGAATTCGATACGGTTGATGACCCCTTCGATCTCCTCTTTGTTCAGTCCCTCCGCGACAGCCTTTTTCAGGGTTGCTGTGACGATCTCCATGAATCTTTGCTTGTCGGAGGGGTTTGCATTGATGGCGGCAATCTGCACCGCATGCTGCTTGAAATTGGAGGATGAACCGGAAACATCCTGGCCAATTCCCGCCTCCTGGAGCGCAAGTCGCACTGGGGCAGATTCCTGGTTTACCAGGACTTCACAAAGGATGTCAAGGGCCAGGGTAAGCGCCAGGTCGGTATTGTGGCCGGCAACAAAATTGTAGGTCAGGAATGTCTGGTTCTCAACGTCTGACGCCTCCATCAGCGGGTAAAAGGCGGTGACCTCCTTCATGGTCCGGAAGGGAGGCTGGTCGTCGATGGTGACGGCATTCCCTGTTTTTTCAAACCGGGTCAGGTAGGCATTGTCAATAAACTTCAGCTCCTGGTCAAGGTCGGCATTCCCGTAAAGGAGAATATAGCTGTTTTCAGGATGGTAATTTTTTTTATGAAATTCCAGGAACGTCTCCTGTGTGAGGGTAGGGATTGCCTCCGGGGTTCCCCCCGATTCAAATCCATAGGCATTGTCGGGGAAGAGGTGCCTGAAAACCTGGTACCACAACTCTCGCTGCGGGTTTGAAAAGGATCCCTTCATCTCATTGTAAACCACGCCGGTATAGTTCACAGGTTCATCTCCTGCAGTTAATTCGTAATGCCAGCCCTCCTGTTTCAGGATCCTGGGATCGTCATAGATCAGCGGGCTGAAAACGGCATCCAGGTAAACATGCATCAGGTTGAAATAATCCTTGTCGTTCATGCTGGCCACCGGGTACATGGTATAATCCTTGGAAGTATATGCGTTAAGGAAGGTGCTGAGCGAGCCCTTCAGCAGGACGTCGAAGGGACTTTTCACCGGAAATGATTTGGAACCGTTCAGTACCGAATGTTCCATGATATGCGGGGCGCCGTTATCCGATTCGGGGAAGGTCTTGAATCCGATGCTGAAGGTCTTGTTGGTATCCTCCGAGGCGATCTTTAACAGGCGGGCTCCGCTTTTTACATGTTCAAAGCAGAGACAGTCGGCATGGATTTCCTTGACAAAACGTTGCTCTTTAAGCCGGAAACCATGATAAATAGTATCCTGAATATAGGTGGTGGACATAAATGGGTTTCAATTGGGTGACAAAGATAACGCAACATTGATTAAACAATTTTGGCGCAGGAGAGATATTTAATAATAGTTTTTCTTATTGCCCGGCCTGTTTTTACCCTTTCAAAAACGATTTTTCGATACCCTGTTTTCAGAAACGACAGCGGGTAAAACCTGCCGGGATGACAGATTTATCCAACTTCCGGATTCAAAGGGAATACGGCTGTTCAGGGATGGGAGGGTGATATTTTCAGAACGGGTTTCAGTGAATCGGGCCACAGCTTTATTTGTTTTGCGATCACCGACTTCACTACCGAATCGCCCAGGATGGTCCAGTCGACCGTTTGTTGGGTGGTGGTATGGTCGGCCGAGTAATGGAAAAACAGCACCGCCTTCACGGCAGGGTAATTGGCCGGAATTCCCGACAGGGCCTCTTTGAACCAGTCGGCGCGGTTTCCACCCACCGTCAGGCAGCCGAATTCAGTGATCATGACGGGTTTTCCGTATTTGGCCAGTTCGGTATAATGGGCGCCGAACATCTCGGCGAAGGTCCACCATTTCGACCAGATGGCGACGGTACCGTAATTGAGGATGTTGACCCCGACCCAGTCGACATATTTATCTCCCGGATAAAAGGCGTCAAACCAGCCGTAGGAGGGATGCGGAGACCAGATCCAGAGAATGTTTTTTGCGCCGATGGCGGAAAAGATCTTATGCACATGCTTCCAGGCCGCCACATAGTCTTTTGCCGAGTTGTTCTGCGGGCCCCACGGGTACCGGTAGGGGTCGTTCATTTCATGGCCCAGGCGGATGAAGATGGTCTTGTTCATACTTTTCGCCTCGGTGGCCCAGGCGGTGATATAGGCATCATATTTTCCCCTGGCGATATCGGCCATGCCGCCTTTGTCGCGCAGTTCGGGTTTGCGCAGTTTGGGGAACTGTTCTGCGTCAAAGTCTGTAAGCCACGGCTCCCAGGTGATCACGGGGACCGAGCCCAGTTCCATAATGGCCTTTACCTGGTTTCTCGGAAACTCCTGTTCGGGCTTGCTGCCCCAGGCACTGTAAAGGTGGAGAAAGGCAAAGTTTGTCCCCAGCGATTTTTCAAGGCTGAAGGCGTTATCGAATGACTGGGTCGAAAGGTTGTCATAGAGTCCCAGGAGGACAGGCTTGCTCGTTTTGAACATCTCCGGGTTGGTAAGGTAGGGCTGGAACCAATCAAGTTTGTCTTTTCGTTTATCCGACCGCTGCTCAATGATGATCCTGTTTTCTACATCCGTCACCATATTCCCTGCATGGTCGAGCAGGTTTGCCAGCGGACCGCGCGATTTGGTACCCAGGTATGTAAGCAGCAGTACGATCAGGATGCCTGCGGCCAAAGCCATCAGGACGAATAGGAGCCGGTGGGTGCGTTTTGCCATTTGTGGTTATTTAATTTTGTTAATATCGATTGATTCCCAGGGGTCTTCCTCTTTGAGCTTGCGCGATTCCCAGGCAGCATAAAGTCCTCTCGAGGCAACCAGGGCCGCCAGTGCGGCAAAGCCGATCATACCCCAGCTCTTTTCGGCGGTAAGTACCAGCTCACTCTCAGGGGTGTAAAACCGCCTAGTCACAAAAACGGCTGTAAAGGTAATGCCAAACAGGATCACCTGCATCCAGAGCGGACGGGCAAAGGGGGTGAAGCCGGTAACGGCCTGTTTCGAAGTGGGAATATAGGGGATATCCACATTCACCAGAGCAAGCAGGAAGCCGAGCAGGTACACCGGATAGCTGGCATATTTCAGGAACATCCCCCTCCACTGGAAGCCGCGTTCGGTTTCGGGATGGCACATCCATCGCTGTACATAGACATAGATGATGGCAGAGATGATGGCCACATAGGAGCCATGGATCAGGAAGTCGACAAACGACATGTTGGCGGGCTGGATGCCGGAGGCAAAGAACAGGAAGGGGATGACGGTAAAAAAGAAGGAGGTAAGTCCGACCAGGTAGTAGGTGCCGATCACCGAATAGGAGAGTTTTTGCCAGCTTGTAAGGGTCTTGAAAATTTTGGGAATCTCGACGAAGGCAACCTCGAAGACCCCGCGCGACCATTTCAGCTGCTGCTTGCAGAACGACCCGAAATCTTCGGGAACCAGCCCGCGGCTGACAATGACCGGGTTATAAACCGAATGCCATCCCGCGGCATGAATCCTGATGGAGGTAAGCAGGTCTTCCGCCAGCCCTACGGCATGGCCCCCGATGCTGTCGAGCGCCCTGCGCCGGAAGGTGCAATTGGCGCCGATGGCCACGGCACAACCTTTGCCATGAAGCCCCATCTGGGTAGGACCATAAAAGGTATAGGTCTGTTCGGCCGCCCCGCGGGCGGTAAAGGAGCGGTATTGGTTGTAATAAGCTTGTGAAACCTGAACAAACCCTACCTTTTCATCGCGGAAGTATCCCAGGGTCTGGTCGAGGAATTCAGGAAACGGAATATGATCGGGGTCAAGGACCAGGATAAAATCTTCGGTGGTCATCTCCAGGGCGCGGTTGATCTTACCGGCTTTTGCCCCGGGGGTGTTGGTGAGCTGCAGTAACACGGCGCCATGCCGTTCGGCAACCTCCCTGACGCCCTGGTCGGTACGGTCGGTAAGCAGGTAGGTCGTATGCGGGTAGCGTACCCGAAGGCAGGCGGCAAGGGTTTTTTCGAACATCGACAAGGGCTCCCCCACCGTACAGGTGGTGAAGATCGCCACACTGAGCCCCTCTTCGGCTAACTTTTTTTGTGGTTTCCTGATATTCAGGTAATTTATCCAGATCAGCACCAACCGCAGGATCCCATACCAGAAAACAAGGCTGAAGATCACGAAAAACCAGAGATTTTCAATGTGTTCCCGCCTGAACCACCAATCGGCAAACCTGGCCAGGCTGATGACCCCCGCAAGCACAAAAATGAGCAGGACGAACCTGTCGGCACGGCGGATGCCGCCGGCTTCCCTGAAAACCCAAAGATCGCGCGAGGACTTCTGCATCTAAAAACGTTTGCGCAAGGAGATGGAAAAAGTCTGGGTGGTATAATAGATGGTCTTGCTGCAGTCGGCCTGGGCGTGCAGGTCGATGCTCCCCGACACCTGCCAGTCCATCCCGGCATTTACGCTGACAGGGTTAAATGACTTTTTCTCCGATGCCCGCTGGATGAAAATCGAGCCGGAGGCATCCTTTTCAAGAAAAAGGTAGGGATACTGGGTGGTCGCATAAAACCCGCCGTTGATGTTCACCGTGAATTTCAACCGTTCAGCCGCCCTGATCTGGATGATGGCCAGCAGGGAATGGACCTGCTGGTCTTTGGGTGTAAAATAAGGGTTGTAGATACCGGAAATGGGAACGGCAGGATCCCATGCGGAGAGGATCTCGCTGAGCGGCTTCTCACTGGTAAACCGCGACTCCTTTGCAGTACTGTAGTTGTAACCGTATCCGAAATGAAAATCAAAACGCCTGGTTTTTATGGCCGGTACAAAGATCCATCCGCAAAACGCCTTTATCGAATTGTTGTCGGTTGAAAAGGTGCTGCCTTCGAAACTCAGGCGGCCGTTCCAGTGGTCGGGATTGTTGAGACTGGCGGCAAGGGTCAGGTGGTTTTCGAAAACCGGCGTACCCAGGCTGCTCTCGGTCGAAAGATAGGGTTTACGCAGGATCTCGGCCCACACGGTAACCTTGCGGAGGAGGTTTTTCTCAATTTTAAAGTCCCCTGTCCACCCGATGGTATGGAGCGTGTTGAGGTCGTATACCCCGAGATTCAGGTAGAAATTCATGTTTGGCTTACTTAAATGGAAGCGGTTGCCGATGCTGAACCCTGCGGCATAGAAATTTTTCCCGCTTCGGAACGAGACGGGGGCTACAATCCGGAAGTCGAGCCCGACAAGGTTTGACCGGTAGAGTCCTCCCCTGATGGCAGGATTGAGCATGTTCATGGGCTGGTCATCGGATGAATATGAGGCATCCATGCTCAGCCAGGGAGAGAGCTCCCTGAGGATCTGGTCGCGGAGCAGCTGCGCAGGGGTGTATCCGGGAACATTCCGCAGCAGATTGTCCAGCAGCGCCAGCGACTCTTTGTTCTTTCCCTTCCAATAGTTGATCTTCGCGAGGTAATACCAGGGCTCAGGGTTGCTGATGTTGATGGCGGTATATTTTGTCAGCTGGACATCGGCTTTCCTGAAATTCCCCGTATTCACCAGGAATTTTGCATAGTCGAGCCGAAGTACATTGTCGTCGGGTGACAGCCTGACGGCCTGTTCATAAAGGCCGGAGGCCAGGCTGAGCTTATGGGACTGGTAGGCAACCTGGGCATAGATCCAGTTGGCATACAGCTCCTTTGGATGATTTTTGTGATAGTGGCCCAATATTGCCAGGGACTCTTTGATTTTCCCGTTTTCCCGGAGTTTTTTGGCAATCGTCAGCGTATCGGGGCTATTGGCCATGACGGTGCCTGTTAACAATACAGGGAATAAGACAGCAGCTAAAAATTTTATTTTCAATGGTTTGTCAGAGTTTAAATATTGATTGAATACCTTTCAAAAATGGCTGGGGTTCGAAACCAGGCAGGAATCTCTTTAACTTGTCGTTCGAACCCCTGAGATTCCAGATCTCATTTTCGCGGTAGGGAAGGGAGTGGCTTACCTTCAGCGCATTCCCGGTGATTTCGCACACCGTGGCGGCAATATCCTTCATCGAAAAGGAGGTTCCGCTGCAAAGGTTGATGGTTTCGCCGGCAGCTTCCGGGATGCCGGAGAGGGTGTCGATACAGTGGAGCAGATCTTCAAGCAGCAGGTAATCCCGTTTCTGCTCTCCGGGGGTCATCCTGAACTCCTCCTTTTTTACAAAGGCATCATAAAGCTGTGCCAGGAAGGTTGTCGGTGGCATACCGGGTCCCATGAAGAGAAAGATGCGGAAAATGGTGAAGGGTTTCCGGTGGATCCCCGACCAGGTTCTGATCAGCTCTTCAGCCATCACCTTGGTAAGGGAATAGGGGGAAACAGGCAGCGGGAGCTGATCTTCGGTGAAGGGCAGGGGGTTCCGGGTCCCGTAAACCTCGCTGGATCCGGCAAAACAGAACGATTCATAAGCAACGTCAGCCAGCGCTTCCAGCAGGTTAAGGGTGCCGTTGACATTGATGTCGGAGATCTTGCCGAAGGTTGAGAAATCCCTGGTCCTGTCGATGGAGGCCGCAAAATGAAACACCCGGTCGGGGATAATTCCTTGACAGCCATTCCTGAGCCCCTCCGGGTCGGTGAGATCGGCTGCGACAAGGTGAAGGTTGGGGAACCGTGATGCGAGGCCGGTTGCCGTTGCATTATGGGAGCGGTCGAGCAGGAAACATTCGGCTCCCGACGGGGCGATCCGTTCGGCCAGCTTTGACCCCAGGTAGCCGCCACCCCCGGTAATCAGCACTCTTTTTTTCATCAGCTCCTGCTGCTTTGGGTCCATAGTATCGATTTTCCGGTTGCCTCCCCGATAAAACATGCGAGATCGTCGGCGGTCCGGATGCCTGAATTGTTGTAAAAATCCTTATACCACCCGATGGTTTTGCTGACGGTTGTTTTAAAATCCCAGACGGTATCCCACTGGAGCTCCTTTTTGGCCAGTGAACTGTCGAGCATCAGGTAGCCTGCTTCATGCGGCTGAACGCCGTTCCCGGTTTCAAAGGCAACCTCCTTCCATATCCCGGCAGCTTCGCTGACCAGTTCAAGGACCGACAGGTTCGATGCGACGGAGGGCCCGAAATTCCAGCTCCTGCCGAATTCGGATTTGCCCTGCAGCAGGCGACAGCCGATCATCAGGTAGCCGCTGAGGGGTTCGAGCACATGCTGCCATGGCCGTGTGGCGCCGGGATAGCGGAGCATCAGGCGTGTGTGTGTTGCGGCAGCCCTTACCAGGTCGGGGACGATGCGGTCGAGGGCCCAGTCGCCGCCACCGATCACATTTCCCGCCCGGGCCGTGGCAACCAGTACGTTATGCGCGGTTCCGAATGCTGCGGGATGGAAATAGGAATGACGGTAGGCAGCGGTGACAAGTTCGGCACAACCCTTGGAGGAGCTGTATGGGTCTTTGCCTCCCATGGGTTCGTTTTCACGGTAACCCCATACCCATTCCCTGTTATCATAACATTTGTCGCTGGTGACCACTATGACAGCCTTCACGGAATCTGTGTGACGGGCGGCCTCCAGTACATTCACCGTTCCCATGACGTTCGTGAGGTAGGTATCATAGGGCTGTTCATAGGAGAGCCTTACCAGTGGCTGCGCCGCCAGGTGAAAGATGATCTCGGGGCGGATGGAGCCGACGGCCGTTGCGAACTCCTCCCGGCGGGTAATATCGAGGATGAGAGAGTGGCAGTCAAATTCAAGAACTGACAGGTGGTTGGGGTTGGTTGGCGGATCAAGGGAGATGCCATGTACCTCAGCCCCCATCTGTGAAAGCCAAAAGGCAAGCCATGAACCCTTAAAGCCGGTATGACCGGTAACCAGGACCTTCCGGCCGTGGTAAATACCATCGAATAAGTTTGTTATCTCCATACTTTCCAGGGGGCTTCATTTTTCTTCCATTCCTCTTCAAGCTGCATCTTGTCGCGGAGGGTATCCATTGGTTTCCAGTACCCGGTGTGTTTAAAGGCCTGCAATTCCTCTTTCCGCGCTATCTCCTCGAGCGGATAACGTTCCCAGATGGTCTGGTCACCTTCATTGATGAAATCGAAAATCCCGGGTTCACAAATAAAAAACCCGCCGTTGATCCAGGCGCCGTCGCCTTTGGGCTTCTCCATGAAATTGGCTACCCGGTCGCTGCCCTCCACGATGTTGATCGCGCCAAACCGGCCTTCCGGCTGAACGGCGGTCATGGTGACCTTTTTGCCATGTTGTTTATGGAATTCAAGCTGTTTGTGGATATTCACGTTGGCTACCCCGTCGCCGTAGGTCAGGAAGAAGGGGGCGTCGCCCAGGAAGCGTTCGGCCCGCTTGATACGCCCGCCCGTCATGGTGTTCAGGCCTGTGTCGAGAATAGTCACCTTCCAGGGCTCGCTCTGGGAGTTGAGGATCTCCATGCTATTGGTAGCCAGGTTAAAGGTGACATCGGACTGGTGCAGGAAATAGTTTGCGAAATACTCCTTGATCACATAACTCTTGTATCCCGCCAGGATGATAAATTCATTGAATCCGAAATAGGAATATATTTTCATGATATGCCAGAGAATCGGTTTCCCGCCGATCTGGATCATGGGTTTGGGGATCGAATGCGTCTCTTCGCTGATCCGTGTCCCGAGACCACCTGCAAGAATGGCTACTTTCATCATAATAATTTGTTGTTTTTAATAACAGACACGATTAATATGAACGGTTGCTTTAATGGTAGCAATCCAAAACATTTTTTTGGGATTGCATACTCCCTTTGAAGGTTATAAGAAAGAGCCGCCTTTATTTGATCAGCGACAACCCCTCCAGGGCTGATACATCCTTGGGCTTGTTCAGCAACACCTTGTTGAACATCACCTGGGCTTCACGTAATTTCCCGAGTTTATAATTTGTCCAGGCATACAGGAGCATGCTGTCATAATCAAAAGGGTAGAGGTTGATCACCTTTTCGAGATATTTTTCGGCCCTGGCGTAATCTTTTCGTCCATAATAAATTGAACCCATTCGGTAATTTGCCAGGGTATTTTGCGGATCAATGGTCAGGATTTCATTATATTGTTTAATTACCTGGTCCCAGTTCCCCAGGGCAGAGGCAGGGTAAACAAACCCGAATTTCGGTTCAATGGCATAGGGTTTGAGATTAATGGCTTTTTGATAGTAGGATGACGATTCGGTAAACTGGCCTGCCAGGTTTGTCAGCCAACCCAGGCGCAGGTTTGTTTCATAGGAATCTTCCTGGTAAATTTTTTTCATGGTGGCAATGGCCTCATTGAAATTACCCCTCCCTTCATATTCCTGGCTCTTGGTGAAGGCCTCCAGCAGGGTGGCGCTGTTTGTCTGGCAAAACATCGGAACCGAACAAAGCAGGCATAATGCAATGGCCAAATAGCGAAAAAGTGAAAAATCTGTCGTTTTTAATTTTTCAGTTGTCATGTTTTCTATAGTTTCCATGTAATTCCTCCGATTATTGTGTTTGTGTTATAGGGATTATTTTTGATCTGCGGTGTTTCTTTAATGGCGTGGGTGTCAGGATTCTGAACTTTAAAATAATAAAGCTGCTGGCTCTCCTTGCGGAAATACTGGTATAGCAGTGAGAACTGGAGATGACTGCCTGCCATGAAAAGCAGAGTGGCGCCTCCCCTGTAATCGATGATATCGCTGTTGTTATAGACAACCGACCCGTTCAGGATATTGGAATTGGTATAATTGCCATAATAGAAATTCACCTCGGCCCACATCCAGTTCGTGCATTTCAACCCAAGGATCTGGCTGGATAACACCCGGCTGTCGCTGCCCTGTATAAATCCGGTAATGGATGTGGTGCCATAGATACTGAAGTTGCCAAACGGAAAGTATGTCAGCGACAAGCCAGCCTGTTTCTGTGTTTTACCGTTCAGGTCTGACCAGCTTCCGGTAAGTCCGAGAGTACATCTTCCAAAATCTTTTGAAATGCGGAGGGAAGCCACAAAGTTATTAAATACTGTGTCCTTCCGGTTATAGGAGTAAATAAGGCGGGTAAATGGAAATGTATAGTAGGTGTTATTGTAATTCGAATAAAATGCAGTATCATGTACGGTATCCTTGCTGTAGGATGGGTTTATCATGGTGTAGCTCACATGTAGCCAGTGGAATGCAGGGATGATTTTAATCCCGGAAGGCAGGGCGACGGAGACGCTGAGATAGGCCTCATGCTGCATCACATGGTAGGTGAAACTGGTATCATGGGTCACCCAGGGAAAGGAGTAGTTGTAGTTTTTCCCCCAGGCGGAGTCGGCTATGTTACGCAGGTGATCCTCATTCCTGATATATTGGATGTACTTCGTTTTTGTGAAGTTAAGATAGTTATAGGCTAATGAAACACCAACCCGGTTCGCGACCCTCAGCTTCAGACCAAGGTTGGTGTAGATACTGTTCCCATAAAGATCCCGTTCACCGTAAATACTGTCTTTCCCCATCATGGTACCGAGGTTTTTGGGCGACTTGTCGCTGCTGATAGTATAACCATTTTCAAAATGGACCTGTTCCACGAACCCTGTCTTGTCTAGAACGGTATCCCGGCCCTCTCTTGCCATAGATGCCCTGAGCAGACGCGCTTCTTCATTACGGTTGGCATAGAAATAGGCACGGTAGAGGTAATTTCCCACCACAGGATCACTTGAATTGAAGTCTCTTGCCTTTTTCAGGTGGATGATGGCAGGGAAATACTCCGCTTTTTGATAATAGGAGATACCCATACGCATGCGGAGGTAGTAATAATCGATCTTTTGATGCAGGGCCTGCTTCCCGATCACGATCACACTATCCCACTTTTGTTCTGTGAAACAACGGCTTGTGACCAGTTCAACCGTCATATAATCAATCGTCGCCGATGCAAAGGCCCGGGTGGTTGCAACGCATCCCATGATGGTCAGCAAAATTAGCAGTTTTCTTATCATCGGCCGCTAACCAGTTTGACTTCTGTTTCTTTTTCATTTTCGCGTATGATAAATCGCTCCAGCCCATGCATACCGATGAACAGATCACATTCCATTTTCTTAAGTTCATGTCTGCCGATCCTGGCCAAAACCTCCGACCGCAGGTGGATGTTGGTCTGCATCAATTCATCTGCCATACCCATGTATCGGAGAAGATATTCCGACCGGGTGAACATAAAGAAGGGCGAAACGAAATCCTGAGCCAGCTCTACCAGCGGATGGTTGAATGTATTTACTGGGTACTGGTCCTTCACCTGGAGGCCCTTGTAATAGCCCATCATAACCTTATAGGCTCCCAGGAAAAATTTAAAAAGGATTGCCGACCGGTCCCCTTCGAAATGGGTAAAATAATGAATATCTCCGTCGTTGCGGAACCAGGCCCGGGATTTCGATTTCTCGCAATAAAGATAGGTATGGTTTACTGCATCTGCCTTGATTTCCCAATCCATCATATATTCTTTGCCGTTTGCGGTCTTCACCCTGAACAAGAACTTCTGCCCTGCGATGAAATGAAAGGCCTTTTCAAGGGAAATATTCTTGGTGATGTTAGTCACAATCACCTCATTTTCGGGTGATTCGTAGGATTTCAATTCAAACACATTGTTCTTATGCCGGATAAAATGGCTGATGGGATAATCGAGGGTGGGTGATCCGATATAGGGGGTTCCCTGGAGCTGGAAGTGAAGGTGGGGCACGGGCGAGCGGCCCGAATTGCCGCAGGCCGCGATCACCTGGCCTTTTTTTACCGTATCGCCAACGGCAACTTTGAAGCTGCCCTTTTTCAGGTGCGACAATTTTGAATAGAGAAGATCGGCGTGCCGAAGGATCAGGGTATTTCCCCAGTTATTTTCCAGATCAACGCTGCCGATCTCATTATCCTCGACATCATCGGTGATTTCCTCAACAAAACCATCGGCCGGGGCAAGCACCGGCTTATTATAGGCGTAGTAGTTTTCACGGAGGGTTCCGTCACCGGCATAAGTTAGCCCATCCTCATCGGTTATTTCGAAATCCCAGGCGTGACGCCAGTCGCCCTGATGGGTGAACTTGCCATTGTGACTTTGTGTTACCTTCCATTCACCCCAGAATGGCAAAACGAAGGCGAAATAGAGCGATTTTCCGAAACGGGCCTTGTAATTCAAGTGGGAGTACAGATTTTTTTCAGGGGAGAATTGCTGGTAGGTGACCAGTTCAGGCTTGTCATAAAAGCGTTCCCTGAATTTAAGGATATACAGGAAGATCAATACAACCAGGTTGAAAGGAAGGGAATAAACAGATAGCTGGAAAATTGAAAAGATGGTTTGCGTGCTGGTCAGGATAATTGAAATTATGGGTGTTAGCAGGATAACCCACAGGAAGGACCACCTCGACGGGATGATGAAAAATCCGCCTACCGCGATGGAGGTCAGGATGAAATTAAAACCGATATAGCTGTAACTCAGTTCATGGATATCGGCACCAATGAAGTTATAATACCCATATGCCGAAAAGAAACCCAGCAGCGACAGGATTAAGGAGATACGTGAACAGATTAATAATCCCAAGGCGATCAATATCCCTGCAAATAAATGATATTGGAAAAAAATGGCGCCCAGCGAGGTGAAATAGAGTTGTAACGGTTCGGGCATGCCCATGTTTGAGAGCCAGTTGTAGGACGACACCAGGTGTTTGCCGCCGATAAAATACAGGTCGTTGATCATGTAAATGCCCCGTTCGCTTACAACCAATGCAGTAAATTGCCGCGTTGCCAAACTTACAAGCCATATACCCAGCAAAAAGGAGAGGCTCAGGAACGGCAAGCCGTATTTCCCGATTACGCCTTCCATCAATACCGTCAGCAAAAGGATAAGGAGTGCAGCAAAGCCAAGGATAATGAAGAACTGGAAACCAGGCTGGTAGAAAACACCCAACCCCAGTCCCGCCAGCAAACTGTTGAATCCATAATAACCCATTTTAATCTTCAGACGATTCAGTCCGATGAGATAAGCCAGGGTATTTGACACCATGACCGCAACCAACCCGCTCACACCTGCCCACAAATCGAAGAACGAAACCACAACCAGGACCACGGCAAAGACCATGCTGTTGGAAAAAAAGATCTGGGTATAGCTGTTCAGCAAACCCGATAGGAAGGAGGGGAAAATATAGGTGAGTCTTTTAAAAGTCAAAGGTGTAAAAATTAACATTAATAATTTCGGAAAATCATTATTCGATTGACATTCAAGAGCATGGGATTATACAGCGGTTCCCTGTTTTTATGAATCCCTGACTTCGCCTGTGTTACGCAAAACCAAATTAATTCAAAAGAAGAGTCAGCTGACCTTTTTTAATCCGGCTGAATGCTGAATGGGTTAATGTTAATATAGATGTCATAAAAAAGAATATCCTGCAAAAATAATTCCCGATCTACCCTTTTTTCCTCATCCCGACATCCAGATATCCCCTCATCCCCTGATCCCCTCAGCATATCAGCGCATCATCCCTTCATTGGTCAAACCTCTCCAGGTGATTCGGCACCTTTTCCATACTGTTCATATTCTCCAGCGATTCCTTGCTCCGGATCAGGTGGGGCTTTTCATCCATATCGATCAGCACTACGTTTGGCCGCAGGGTGATAAACTGCATCCATTGCGTCATATTATAGGCGCCGACATTATGGATAACCACGTGTTCCCCCTTGTTCAGCAGGGGCAGGGTCGTGCTTTCACGGATCACGTCGATATTCATGCAGAGTGGTCCATAGAGGCAGGTATCTTCTGAATAGTGGGTAAATGATTGTGCCGGGGTTATCTTATGATCATACCAGAATGAAGTAAAAAGAATGTTGACCCCCACGTCCAGGATCGTGTTGCGGCGGCCTGTGCTGGAACGCTTATTGGAGATGACCGAACCTAACAGGAATCCGGCTTCATCGACCAGGGCGCGCCCGGTTTCCAGGATGAGCAAAGGCAGTTTGTCTTTTTTGAAATTGCTGTTGATCAGCGCGGTGGAGATGACCTCGGCAAAGTCGTCAAACGACGGATTGGTGTCGATACCCGGGAGATAGGAACCTTTCAGGGTATTCTTTGAGGAAAATCCGCCTCCCATATCGATGTACTTGATCTCATGTTTGAATTTCTGTTCCAGGGCCAGCGCCAGGTCGGCAAGTTTGGCGGCTGCAATGCCGTAAGCAAAGGGCGAGAGCATGAAGGTCCCGATATGGCAATGGAGACCGACCAGTTCCATCTTTTCTGAGTGCATGATCTTGTTGATGGCATCCCATGCCTGGCCGTTTTCATAATTAAAACCAAACCGGTCCCACATGGGATATATGCCGGTATCCATGTTTACCCGGATGGCAACCCTTGGGCGTTTGTTCAGATTTTCAGCCAGTTCGGTAATGGAATACAACTCGTCGAGATGATCGATATGGATCAGCGAATCGTTCATGATCGCCTTGGTGAGGTCCTGCTCGCTTTTATCCGGTCCGTTGAAGATGATCTTGCGGCCGTCAACGCCAAGGTTGATCGCTTTGTCGTATTCAAACCCCGACACCACTTCGGCCCACGAGCCTTCCTGGTGGAAAATACTGCATACCGCGTTGAGATAGTTGGTTTTATAGGACCAGGCAAACTGTACCTTCGGATAGCGGGTTTCAAATGCCTTCTTTGCTTTTTTGATGGTATTGCGGATGGTTTTTTCAGAAATGACGAACAGGGGTGACCCGTATTGGCTGATCAGATCGTTCACAGCAACCCCGTCGATGTGGGTCAAAGGTTCATATTCAGTTTTGGTTCCGAATTTATTTGGCATGCCTGTTTCCAGCTTTTTAATCACCGGGCGTTCATATCTTGTTTTGCTCATTGTTTAAATTTTTATTGGTTACAACTCTCCATAAATGCTGATTTGCTCGAACTCTTCCCTGTCAACGATCATATCCCATGAATAGCGGACAAACATTTTGCCCACGGTATAGGTGCTGAAGGGTTTAACTTTTTCCCCCAGGGCAAGGTTGACCAACGCTTCGGGGATATTCTGCCCTACCCCGACTGCCAGGTAAATCCAGGCAGGCAAACGGGGATTTATCTCGAGAAGGTAGAGTTCCCCTTCCTTGTTTTTCATCAGTTCAAGTTCGAATCCACCGCGCCACCTGGTGTTTTTCAGGAATTTCCGCGTCATGTCGAGCATTTTTTCATCGGCAATGGAGATGCCCCCCCAGGCCTTCCCCTTGTCGGTAATGTATTGTTTGCGCATCGGCACCGCGGCAACGGTATTGCCTTTCCCGTCGCCCAGCCCTGTGACATTGAATTCAGTTCCATGGATAAATTCCTGGATGATGATCGGGAGCCCCCATTTGGCGCTTATCTTGTTGAAATAATTCTTCACCTGCTCAATACTGTATGCAATGGAGGCATCGTAAAATTTGCCTTTCACTATCATGGGGAAGGAAAACTCCGAAGGCAGGCTGTGAACCGTATTCAGATCATAGAGCACCTTGCTGTGCGGCACACTGATGCCATATTTTATTCCGAAATCATTCAGGTTGACCTTATGACGCTCTTCAAACTGATGAAGCGTGGGCAGGAACATATGAATGCCCATGGCCTTGAGTTTCGACTCTAGTTTGATAAAGGGGTAGAGTTCAGCATCGAAATTGGGGATGATCACGTCGATTTTTTCCTTCCCGTGGATATACTCTAGCCGGGCCAGCAGGGTGTCAATCCCGGCAGCGGGGTAAGGGATCGAATAGGTGCGGGCAACAAGGTCGTGCATGTAGATGCCCGGCTCAAGCGATTCATAGGATAAACCGATGATATTGACATTGAATGTAGCGGATTCATGCAATGCCCTGATCACCGAAACCCCGGGGCCCGGCGAGTCGATTGCATTCAATCCTGTTACGGCGATGTTAAGCGTTCGCTTCTTCATGGCTTTCGAGCAGGTTGTGGTGTTCAAGAATCCCGATGAAATCAAGGTAGTCCTTCTCAAAGGTTGCCTTATCGGTTGAATAGTTTTCCAGGATGACCTTGCTGATCTCATCCTGGCTTTTATTTTCCCTGATCAGGTTGAGGATATCAACCCCGATGGGGTTCAATGAGTAGGATTCACCATTTACCGGGTTAAACAGCAGCCCGGCCTCACTGACAGCAACATTTTTTCGTAGTTTCATATGTCTGATAATTTGAGATTTGTAGCAACATGGTCCCGGTCCATTTTCGGGTCCACAGTTAATTTTTGTAAGTCGTAGGAACCTTATCCGAATGGATTTTGCAGGATCCTTCAAACTGTTTGGGACAGAAGCGGCATACTCTCGTTCCAGACCCGTTGCAATATTACAGCCATACATCTTCCTGGATGTTATAAAATTTCACAAAGTTTGTATAAGATTTTATTCAGGAAAGGCAGCTGTTTTTGCCGGGAATTGGCATCCCATAAGCCTTTTATTTGATTTTGTCGAGTCCCAGCCTGCTGTTTGAAGGGGTTACTTTATATTCGGTCACTGAAATTCCGGTCACCGACTTGAACTGGGTAGAAAGATACTGTACGCTGCTGTAGCCCATCATATAAGCAATTTCGCTGAGGGTGAGTTCGCCGTATTCGATCAGTTCCTTTACTTTTTCAATTTTATGAAGAATGATGAATTTTTCGAGGGTGGTTCCCTCATGTTTCGAAAAAAGGGAAGAGATGTAGGGGTATGACATCCCGAAACGCTCAACGAGGTAGTCGGAATTGCGTACCATGGCATTGTAGGTTGAATTATGCACCAGGTCGATCACTGCGTTTCGGATCTGCTCCACCAGCATCTTTTCCTTGTCAGTAAGGATCTCAAATCCATAACTCTCCAGGATGGACTCAATCTTCTTCCAGGTGATTTTCTTCGGATCATGCGATAAAACCAGGGTTCCCAGCCGGATATCATGGATATCAATCCCGTCGAGGGTCAGTTCCCTGTGCAGCAGGTGGATGCAGCAACTGCAGGTCATGTTTTTCACATGGATGGTCCGGACAGTATGTGCTGTGTCTTTCTTCATGGCTGCAGGTCAAACCAGGTCATAGCGGTAGGAGTCCTGCCGGATAAAAATAAAGAGCAGGATCGTAAAGGCCCACATCGAAGAGCCGCCATAGCTCACAAAGGGCAGCGGGATGCCGATAACCGGCACCAGCCCCAGGGTCATCCCGATGTTGATGGCAAAGTGGAAGAAGAGGATCGAGGCCACGCCATACCCGTAAAAGCGGCTGAACCGCGATCGCTGTCGCTCCGCCAGCAGGATGATGCGTGTGAAGAGTCCCAGGTAGATCAGGACAAGCACCGTGGATCCCAGGAAGCCCCATTCCTCCCCGACGGTGCAGAAGATGAAGTCGGTACTTTGTTCTGGTACGAAGTTGTATTTTGTCTGCGTTCCCTGTAAATAACCCTTCCCGAAAAACCGGCCCGACCCGATGGCGATCAGTGACTGGTTTACATTATACCCTGCCCCCTTGAGGTCGATGACCTGTCCCAGCAGCACATGGATTCTGTTACGCTGGTGTGGTTCGAGAATACGGTTCACGCTGAAGTCGATCGAAAAGACAAATCCTACGGAACCCAGGAAGAGCGAGATGATCAATACAATCGTGCGGAATTTCCGGTTGCTATAGAAATAAAAAACTCCGGCTACCAGCAATAATATGGTTACCAGCATAAGTTTCGGAATCAGCAGCGCCAGTATTCCCAGAACCGGCAGGACAATAAATGCCAGCGGGACAAAGCCGGTAAGACCGGCACGGTAGAGTACGATGACCAATGTCAGGAAAACGATGGCCGAGCCGGTATCATGCTGCAGCAGGACGATCAGGGCGGGCAGCAGGATGATGCCCGAAGCAACCGCTATGCTGCGGAACCTTGACAGGCTTATATCAAGGGTTCCGAGATATTTCGCCAGCGCCAGCACCGTAGCCATCTTGGCAAATTCCGCCGGCTGGATACCGAAACCACCGATTGCAAACCAACCTTTTGACCCGGCTACCACGCGTCCCATAAAGATCACCACGACCAGCAGGAAGATAAAGAAACCATAGATAAACCAGGCAAACTGGGAGAAGAACTTGGGGTCGATGATCAGGATGCCCATGGCCAGGAAGATGGCGGCAATGATAAAGACCATCTGTTTCCCGTACTTCTGGGTGAGGTCAACAATATGGTTGTGGTTTTCATTATACACGGCCGCATAGATATTCAGCCAGCCAATGAAGACCAGAGCAAGGTAGAGCAAAACTGCCATCCAATCAATCCGGTAAAAAATTCCCTTGTCCTCTCTCACTTTCCGGTAATTTTCCGTTTATAAGGTTTCCGTTTATCATACGTTCTTCCAGCTCCTTGCGGTTGACCTGGCGTTTCAGATATTTTTCAATCATCAGACTGGCGATCGGGGCGGCCCATGCGGCCCCCATGCCGGCGTTTTCACAAACCACCGAGATGGCGATCCGCGGATTCTCCCTGGGGGCAAAGGCAATAAAGATCGAATGGTTCTTGCCATGCGGGTTCTGTGCCGTACCGGTTTTCCCGCAGATGGTGACACTGTCGATCTGGGCGATCCGGCCGGTGCCACCCGTCACTACATCGGCCATCCCCTCGATGACCACATCGAAGTAGCGGGGATCGACCAGGACGTGGTGTTTCGTGTCGTACATCTTGTTGAGACTGTCTTTCCGGCCGATAGCCCGGATGATATGCGGGGAATAATACCATCCACGGTTCGAAATGAGAGCCGCCAGGTTGGCCAGCTGAATGGGGGTGATACCAATCTCCCCCTGACCGATGCCAAGGGAGATGATGGTCATCGACCGCCAGCGGTTAACGCCGTGATATTTATCATAATAGGTAGGTGTTGGAATATTCCCGTTCAGCTCCCCGGGGATGTCGATCCCAAGCCTCTTTCCAAAGCCGAAACTCATTACCTCCTTACGCCAGTTTTCGTAGGCAAGGCGGGTGGTGGCAAACGATTTTTTATCGATGATAGATTTAAAAACCCTGCAAAAATAGGAGTTGCAGGATATCTGGATCGCGCCGATCAGGTCGAGGGGGGAGGGATGCGGGTGACACCCTACCTTTTTCCCGTTGCCCAGCGGGAAGCCTCCCGGGCAGCCATACCGGGTTTCGGGGGTAAGCACGCCATCCTGCTGACCCACCAGCGCATCCACCAGTTTAAAGGTCGAGCCCGGGGGGTACATCGCCATCAGGGCCCTGTTGAACAGGGGCATGAAGATAGTGTCCTGCAGGAGCAGGGTATAATTCTTCTTGCGGATGTTCCCGGCCAGCAGGTTGGGGTCGTACGAAGGACTGGAGACCACGCACAGCAGTTCGCCCGTTTGCGGTTCAATGGCGACGATGCTCCCCTTTTTGTTGGTCATCAGCAACTCGCCGTATTGCTGCAGTTCCACGTCGAGCGAGGCATACAGGTCGGTTCCCGCCATGGATGCCGTGTCGTACCGGCCCTCCCTGAAGCTTCCCTTGTCGCGGTTGAGCACATCATAGACCCGGATCTTCATTCCCTTCCGGCCGCGGAGGATATCCTCGTACGACTTCTCGATGCCGCTGATGCCGATATAATCGCCGGGCCGGTAATAGGCATTGTTTTCAATGATCTCGGGGCCGGCTTCACCGATATATCCGAAGGTATGGGCCGCCACGGGGTAACTGTATTTGCGGAGGGTCCGCGACTGGACAAAAAAGCCGGGGAAGCGGAACAGCTTCTCTTCCAGAAAACCATAACTGTCGCGCGTAATCTGGGCTTCAAAAATGGAGGGGTGGTAGGGTGAGTAATTCCTTGCCTTCTGCAACCTGTTGATAAACTCAGCCTTGTCGATGCCGATCAGTCTGCAGAGCGCCATAGTGTCGGGGTTGCTTACCTGGCGGGGGATGACCATCAGGTCGTAGGCCGCCTCATTGTAAACCAGCAGTTTGCCGTTGCGGTCGAAAACCAGTCCGCGCGCCGGGTATTGGGTGACATAGCGCAACACATTGTTGTTGGCCGAGAGGATGTACTTGTCGACCATGATCTGCACATAGAAAAGACGGGCCAGGAATGACAAGCCAATCAGCAGGAAAAACCCGATGATGATGTATTTCCGGTCAGCGTAGATCCTTTCCATCTGAAATCAGCGTCTTCTGAGGATGATGGGAGGGGTAGAGTCCACGTTGCTTTTATGCAGGGCCCGGTCGTAAATGAAGAATTTCAGTTTGATCGTATCATGCACCGGCTTGGGGTTTAACGTCAGGGTATCGACGATGATCCCCTTGATGGCCTTGTTGGGGTCGTCGGGGGTGAGGTAAGGGATCCGTGCGCTGAAGGGGACCGTTGTCTGCAGTTTTACGAAACTTCCGTGAATCAGTTCGTAATAGTCGATGATGAAATTATAGTAATAGATGCTGCCGGTATCGTATGGGGACTGGGTCTCTTCCGGCTGCAGCCCGATATCGCCATTCCCGTCTTTGAATGAAATGGTAAGGTATCCCTTTACGGCCACCTTTCCGGTATCAAAAACCGAAGTGAAGTTCTGGAATGCGATGACCGGCACGTCGGGATAAACCTCCTTTTTCATGCACGATGAAAGCAGAAGCAGGCCGGCAATCATGGCGACTGATGCGGAAAACAGGACTCCCCGAATGTTACTGTGAAACATCATGGTTTGATCGGCGTTTATTCAATACCTTTGCAGGTTGTAAAATTACAACAAATTAGCGATATGGTCAACGGCGAAATTGTGATCAATATCGATCGGCAACGCGCCGATGGTTGAAACAGAAGGCACAGGTTGCAAGAAAGCGGAATAAAAAATTTATAATGGAGTCGAGAGAAAAAATGTTTGAAATTGCTTCAGAGCAGGAGTTTAACACCTTTGCCCTGGAGGTATTCAGGAATCAGTACAATCAGAACGAGGTCTATCATGATTTTGTGGATGCGCGGAGGATCAATGTAAAACAGGTGGGAAGCATCAGGGAGATCCCCTTCCTGCCCATCGAATTCTTTAAAACACGTGATGTTGTTTGCGGGAATGTGCCTCCCCAGGCCATTTTCAGAAGCAGCGGCACGACAGGGATGGTACGGAGCCGGCATCTGGTGACCGATCTGGCGCTTTATCGTCATTCATTTGTCAAGGGATTTAAACGTTTTTACGGCGACCCTGCCGATGTGCAGTTTCTTGCACTTACCCCTACCCCGGAGCAGGCACCTGATTCATCGCTGGTATATATGATCCAGCAACTGATGGATCTGAGCAGCAGTCCGGAAAACGGTTTTTTCCTTGCCAACCATTCCGGACTTCATGCCAGGCTGCGCCAGCGCAGGGCCAGGGGGAAAAAGACAGTTTTGATCGGTCTCACGTACGCCCTGCTCGATTTTGCCGCCAATTATCCCGGCGATTATGTACCGGTTGTTGTGATAGAAACCGGCGGGATGAAGGGAAAACGCCATGAGATCATGCGCGAGGAGCTGCATTCGATTCTCTGCCCGGCATTTGGCGTGGACCAGATCCATTCGGAATACGGGATGACCGAGTTGCTCTCGCAGGCATGGTCGCAGGGTGATGGCCGTTTCAGCACCCCTCCGTGGATGAAGATTCTGATCAGGGATACCCGCGATCCGCTTGCCTATGTGGGCCCTGGACTTACGGGCGCCATCAACATCATCGACCTTGCCAACCAGGATTCCTGCAGCTTTATTGCAACCGAGGACCTTGGCAAACTGCATCCCGACGGACAATTTGAGGTGCTGGGCAGGTTTGATGCTGCAGAATCGCGGGGATGCAACCTGCTGATACCGTGATCCCCGTAAGGTTCGCCTTCAAACCTCCTTTTAAACGCTGATATGTCATCACAAACCAACAACCCCCTGCACGGCATCACCCTTGAGGCGATGCTGAACCACCTGCTGACCCTTTATCGCTGGGAAGATCTGTATAAAATAATCAGGATCAACTGCTTTAATGAGAATCCCAGCATAAAGTCAAGTCTTACCTTTTTACGGAAGACACCCTGGGCACGGAAGAAGGTGGAGGATCTATATCTCGCAGGCAGGAAACCGGAACCTAAAATTTAACCGCGAAGGAGACGAAGGGGATTCCGATAAACAACACCTTGAAAATATCCTTGTTGTTGATGAAGGCAAGGTCGACACTGAGGGTTTCGCCAAAAAAACGGAGTCCGTACGAATAAATCGCCCCATAGGCCAGGCTGCCATTGCTGGTGTAGGGAATAAACCAGTTTTCGGTGACAACGGCTGTTTTCCGGGCTAGCCGGGCGGTAGCACAAAGCGTGATCATCGGGTTATGCTGGAACTCCAGATCCGACTTCCGCGTTTTTGAATAACCCCACCCCACCCCACCGCTGATGTTATTGTCGGTATTGCCATAGGTGACAACTCCGTAAACAGTTCCAAGCTGAAATTCATCACCTGCCAGTTGTATGTATATCACCCCGGCACCCAGTCGCAGGTTCTTCGCAATCTTACATCCGATTTTCGGGGTCAGAAAAAAGGTTGGTTTAAAATAACCTGCCGTAATGGATCCGATGGTCGTGATGATCTCAAACCCGCCGCCTAGCGACAACCATTTTGTGACACCCACATTAAAGGAGTTCAGCATCAGCAAAGTATTCTGGTAATAACCCTCTCCCGGTTTCAGGGAAAAGGCGGAGGGTGAAAAGAAATACCTTCCCGGCAGCGGGGTAGGGAACCAGTATTTCCCATTCCTGATGGTCATATATTCGAGTCTTTCAGCCTTCAGGATTTTCGAATAGGGGATCTTAACTGCTCCAAGATCCTGGATGATCAGGACCAGCGTATCATTCCTGTTTTCCTTCAGTTTCCCGTAATAGGCGGAGCCCTCTTTGAATTTAACCATCAGGAAGGAGGCAGTATCCTGAAGTGCCGGGAGTGAGTCGGTTCTCTTCTGTCCGAACAGAAGCGGGCTGCCCCCGGAAATGAGGAGGGAAAGGATAAACCAGAGCATGAAACAATGTTGTAGCCTTGTTTTCATGGTTCTGTATGCTGAGAACCTCAAATATACAACATAAATAAGCAGAATCCAAATGATCCTGAGACAATTTCACCGCCAGTAAGGACAATCTTCCCTGCAGGGGGCAACCCGGTCAGCGGGGTGGGGCAGTGCATTTTTTGCTTCCGCAAATTGTCACAAGATCAGTATTTTACGAATGATATACGTTTTGACTGACTTGAACTCAAGCAGGTAAACACCCGGGGAGGAGGATTTCAGGTTGATCTCTGCAACAAGGGTTCCGTTCTCCGGGATGGAGGTGCTGTGGTAGACCACGGTACCCAGGTCGTTCCGTATCGAAATGGAATATTGGATTTTTTCAAGTCCTGCGACCGCAACCTTAAACACTCCGTGGTTGGGCACGGGCGTGACGGCAAGCCGGGGCCCGGCAGATTCTTCTTCCCCGGTCATGACAAGGTATATCCTGTTGGAGGTATCGGAACTGCACCCCGATTGTGTTACGATATCGTCGTACCACCCCGATTGTGTTGCGGTGTGTGCCTGGCCGGTAGCCGATGCGATGGCTGTCCCGTTGAGATACCATTGGTTGCCGGCAGCGGAATTACTTGTCAGGGTGAACCCGTTTGCCGAAATAACAGGAGTTGCCGGTGAGACTGCGACCGAGATGTAGTTGGTTTTGATCAGTGTGTCACTCCAGCTGCTGTTGCTGACGATCAGCTGAACATTGAATACCCCGGTATTATTGTAGATGATGACAGGATTTGCTGTCGTGGAGGTTGCGGGTGTTCCGCCGGGAAATGACCAGTTGTAACTCAGGTTCGATCCTGTGGAAAGGCTGGTGAAGGTTACCGCCTGACCCGTGCAGGCTGTCGTTGCGGAGGCAGTGAAACTGGCGGTGCATGATGGCATCCTTTTCAACAAAGTGCCCTGTGATCCGCAGATAAAACCGCTGCCATCGGGGGTGAAGATGCACTCGTAAAGGGCCGCCTGCATGGCCGACTGGGGAAAGCCGTTGCCCCAGGGGGCCCCGCCGTCGTTGCTCTCTGCCACGATTTCCGGTGTGCCGCAAACATAAAGATGGTTGGGCGAATCCCATCCGAAATCATGCCAGATATCGGTCCCGATGGTCTGCGGAACCCAGGTGCTCCCACCGTCGTATGTTTTGACAATGACGCCGTTGTCGCCGCAGGCCATGCCGGTGTTGTTGTCGTAAAAATCGATCCCGGTCAGGGTAAGCCCTGGAATAGTGTAAACCGTGGCCCAGGTTAAGCCATTGTTGACCGATTTCTGAATATGGCCTGCATTGTCGACAAGGAAATAGGTGTTTCCCGAAACATGGCATCCATGATAGGGTACGCCGGCCAGCCCGGTTCCGTTTGTCCAGGAGGTTCCGCCGTTGCTTGTAATCCAAACTCCGGCATTGGTATTGGTGGCACCGAAAAGGATTCCGTTGGCGGCATCTTTAAACACCACATCCGTAAAGTAATACAGGTCGGAAACCACGGGCAGCGAGGTCCATGTTGCCCCTCCGTCAGAGGTCTTGCCAAACCCGCTCCAACCAGCCGATAATTTGGGCCAGCCGGCAACAAAACCTGTATTGACATCCACGAAGCTGGAACCCTCCAGCCCCTCGCCCCCGCCTGTCCATACGGGAGTCCATGTGCTGCCGGCATCGGTTGTTTTCAGCACGATCCCATTGCCCTGGTAGGTAAGCGATTCCCCGGCAATATACCCGATATTATCCTGGTTTTCCGGAAAATCGATGCCCCTCAGGATATAGTTGTATCCCACATTGTATTTTACCCAGGGCGGACCTGACTGGGAGCGGAGATTCGCATGCAGTAAGGTGAAGATGATCAGCAGGGCTAGCGTGTATTTTCTGGTTTTCATTTTAAGGGGGGATTTAACGTGATTTACATTTTTTTTCTACCGGCAGGAACATACCTGGAAATAGCTTTTCGCCGGTGCAAAAATAATAGGAGAATGATCCGATCCAACCAAAACTTGCTTACAAAATCAGTACAGCCGGGTGATAATTATAATTGGGGTGGTTACCATTGTACCCGCTACCCCAGGCAAATCTCCACCAGCCCGCAAATGATCACTCACCTGCAAGCCCTTTGAAGAAAGGGCTCGTTATCTGTAAAAAACTGTATGCTCATCAAAAGAAATGTTAATTTTGTTAGGTCTATTGCCTGCCTATGTATTACCTGCGTTTGATCCTGGGATTTTTACTGGCTCTGCCTGTTTGTCGACAAGCCCAGGCCGTTGAACCGGTTCGTTTTGCCGACAGTATCGAGCTGGTTCTGCGGAAAGCATCAGGGAACAAAGAGCAGGTCGAAATCATGCTGGCCGCCACAAGGCAACTGAATGCAACCGATCCCGACAAGGCCCTGGTCTATGCATCCAGGGCATTGGCGGCAGCAACCATTAACGATTTGCCGTTGCTCAGGCTGCAGGCCATGATTGAAGTCAGCAAGATCCAGATCCTGAAGACCCAGTTCCCGGCAGGTATGGCGATGGTGCTGAAGGCAAAGGAGCTGGCCACCCGGCTTGACAACAAAATGGAACTTGGCGAGGCCTGCCTGTTGATCGGGATGATCAGGATCTTCCAGGGGAATTACACCGATAGTTACGAATCCTATTTTACGGCCCTGCGGTTGTTCGAAGAGATCGGCGACCAGGATGGGGTCATCAGGGCCTTGAACGGCATCGGCAATATCTGTTACTACCAGCAGAATATCAACAAGGCCTGCATCTATTACGTCAAGGCCCTTAAGATCGCCAGGGAAACCCGTGATACCATGCAGATCGCCAATGTGGTGAATAATGTCGGGCTGGTGCTGGTTGCCCGCGAGCAAAACGACAGCGCCATCGCCTGTTACCGCGAGGCCATCGCAATTCATACGCGGCTGGGGCTGAAGGTCAGGCTTTCAACCAACTATATGAACCTGGGGGTCGCCTATATGAAGGAAAAAAAGTACGATGATTTCCTTTCCAACTTCAACAACGCAATTGCAATCTCCTCCTCTGTCAACTCCAGGTTCAACCTTGCCATGTGCAACCTGGGGCTGTCCGATTACTATGAGGAGATCAGGGATCCGGCCAACCGGGTGAAATACGCCATGCTGGCATTGAGCGACGGACAGGTATATAAAATGAAGGAGATCGTTTTCGAAGCCTCGGGAGTTTTGCACGACCACTACCTGGCAACAGGAAAAATCGACAGCGCCTACAAATACGCGATAATCAGGAATGCCGAAAAGGACAGCATCGACAATGAGCATTCCGCTGCCAGGCTGACCCTGCTGGAAATGGAGTACACCTATGACAAGAAGCTCAAAGAGGAATCCCTGCGGCAGCAAAGAAAGGACTTCATCACCATCATACTCGTCATCCTGGCTGTGTCAGGGATGATCACCATCTCCCTTTTCCTGTCAAGGCAGATCGTAAAAACAAAGAACATTCGCCTTGAAAAACAGCGTCTTTCCGATGAGGTGGACTATAAGAACAAGGAGCTGGCCATCAATGTCATGAACCTCCTGAAGAAAAACGAATTCCTGGTTGAACATACAAACAGGCTGATCGAGATCCAGCAAAAGGCCGGCGAGCCGGACATTAAATCGGATATACTGCAGCTTATCAAAGGCTTGCAAAGGGGCTCAGGCGACGATATATGGGATGAATTCGAGGTCAGGTTCAAACAGGTTCACAGCGGGTTTTACGACCGGCTCCTCGTAAAATTCCCGGATCTTAGTTCCAACGAATTAAAATTGTGTGCATTGCTTAAATTGAACCTCTCCACCAAAGAAATTTGTGAACTTACGGGTCAGCGGCCTGCCTCCCTCGACGTTGCCCGTTCACGCCTGAGAAAAAAGCTTGGAATCGTAAGTTCTCAGACCAACCTGGTCTCCTTCCTCTCCCAGGTTTAAAATTCCCCGTTTCTTTAATTGAATGATTGTCAGATATGTGGCAATCGTGTTAGAATTTGTTAAGACTCCAAAACGGCAAGTCTAAGATTTTGTTATGGCTGTTTTTACATGGAAACGGACCCCTTCCGTATATATTTGCATCGATATTTTTCCCCAATGGAATGTCAATTGAACAAGGAACCATTTACCCATGAAAAAAAACGAACCAAAGCAGGATATCACAGCGTCACCCCCCGATAAGACTTTGGACAAAGTCAAAAAGGAGCTAAAGAAGAAAAAAGTCCAGATTGACATTTTGAAGAAAATTATTGAAAACAACCAACATTAACCAAAACCACCAACCATGAAAAAGTGTTTATTCAGTTTGTTTGTTTTACTGGCTGTTAGTCTGACCACCTTTGGCCAGATCAGCGGTGTTAAGACCATCCCTGGTGACTATGCCAGTGTTGCCCTCGCCATTACGGCAATCAATACCTCCGGTATCGGATCGGGCGGGGTCACCTTCAACGTTGCTCCCGGTTACACCGAAACCTTTGCTTCTCTTAATGCCGGATTGATTACCGCCACAGGAACATCAGCCAATCCTATAGTCTTTAAGAAGAACGGAGCCGGCACCAACCCGCTGATCACCGCCGCGCCAGGGACAGCCTCGCCGGTTGAGTGGATCTTCTGCCTGCAGGGAACCGACTACATCACTTTCGACGGGATCGACGTAACTGATCCCTCTGCCACCGTAGAATGGGGTTATGCCATCTTCAAATCATCGGGTACCGATGGCGCGCAATATGTGACGATAAAGAACTGTAACATTACGATGAGCAAAACCAATACCGCTACCATCGGTATCTATGCCGCAAACGTAATCCCCTCCTCCCCGGTGGCACAGCAGACCGTTACAGCGCTCAGCGGCGCCAACAGCAATATCAAAATTTACGGCAACACCATCCAGAACTGTTACAACGGTATCTGGATCGCAGGTTATGCAGATGCCACCAGCCCTTATGTTTATTACGACCAGAACAACGAAATCGGCAAGGATGGCGCCAACACCATCTCCAATTTCGGTGGCGGTTCCGTTGCAAACAACGGGATTTATACCATTTACCAGAACAACCAGAAGATCGCCAACAACCTCATCAGCGGACCGTCGGCCGGCACGGGTACCTGTGCAGGCATCCAGATCGGCACGGCGAACAATGTAAACCTCGATTATTATAACAACACGGTTTCCATCGCCTATGCCGGAACAGGAGCCTTTTACGGCATTTGGGACGCCCATGGAAATGTTTACAGCACCGCCACCGTGATGAATGCCTACAACAATACGGTTACCAACTGCACCTATCCGAATGCGGCTGCCGGAACCTGTTACTATATGTACCTCAATGGCGGCGGCCAGAGCTGCAACGTATACAACAATATCGTCACGGCCAATACCTATGGTTCAGCGACCACCACCTCCACCGGGACCATTGAAGGCATATACTTCAACGGTTGCCAGAACACGACGGGTGTCGTTTCATACCACAACAACCAGGTGACCAGCAACACCAGGCTGCAGTCGGTACTCGGCGCGGGTACCACCTACTTCCTCTATATCAACGGCGGCGGGAACCAGGCTGACTTTTACAACAATACAATCGATAACAACATAGTAGCCTCAAATGGAACCTGCTACGCAATGTACGTTCTGAACAACCCGACTGGGCCCAAGAATATTTATGGGAATACCATCACCAATATATTAAATGCCTATGGCTCCATTTATGGCATCTATACCGGGAATGCCTACACCACGACCCTTTATAAAAACAAGCTCCAGAATTTTAATGCTGCAGGAGCAAGCAGCGGCGTTTACGGGCTTTATCTTTCGAGTGTCAGTACCGGAGATATGATCTGTTACAATAACTACGTCGGCGACCTGAAAACCACCGCAGTTTCCTCCACCGGGGCCATCTACGGAATTTACGGAGGAGCTTCAGGTTCCACAAACCTGTATGTCTACAACAATACGGTCTACCTGAATGCATCCTCCACGGGAGCCAATTTCGGCACCGCCGGTCTCTATGTGAGTACCAGCCCCTCCAATTTTGATATCAGGAACAATATCGTGGTCAACACATCGGTTGCCTCAGGCACCGGGTTGACCTCCGCCTTCAGGTTCACGAGCACCACGCTGAATACCTATTCGCTGACCTCCGGGAACAATGATTTCTATGCAGGGACCCCGGGTCCGGCGAATGTGATCTATTATGACGGGACGAATTCCGACCAGACCCTCGCGGCTTTTAAAACCAGGGTCGCCCCCCGCGAATCGCAATCTGTCACCGAGAATCCTCCGTTTATCAATATTACCCCGGGATCCATGAACCTTCATATCAATGCTGCCACCCCGACGCAGGTCGAAAGTGCCGGTCTTGTTGTATCAACACCGAATATCAATACCGACTTCGACAACGACGCCCGCTATCCCAATGCAGGCTATCCTGTCAACCTTACCTATCCCCCGACTGCCCCGGATCTTGGGGCCGATGAATTCGGCGGCATTCCCCTTGACCTCACCGGTCCTGCCATCAGTTATTCACCTCTGCTGAACACCTCTGTCCTCACCAACCGCACGCTCATCGCCACCATCACCGACATGCATGGGGTACCAACTACCGGCGCAGGGCTACCCAGGCTGGCATGGAAGAAATTCTACAACGGTAGCTGGAGTTATGTTACCGGGACTTCCCTTGGAAGCAACCAGTACAGCTTTAGTTTTGGCAGTGGCGTTGTACTCAACGACTCAGTATATTATTATGTACTCGCCCAGGACGCATGGACAACCCCAACCGTCGGCACCAACCCCATGGTCGGCGCCGGGGGCTTTACCACCAATCCTCCTGCCGCTGCCGCACCCCCGACGACTCCTTTCAAATATAAAATCATCCAGGGGATTTGCGGATCCTTCAACGTTGGCGTTGGCCAGACCTATGCCACGCTTACAGCAGCCGTGGCCGACGTGGTAACCAAGGACCTGACCTGCCCGGTCACCCTGGTGCTTACCGATAATTCCTACGCTGCTGAAACATACCCGATCATTATTCCCCAGCTGCCGGGGGCCAGTGCAACCAACACGCTGACGATCAAACCGGCTGCCGGTATCGCCCCTGTTTTTTCGGGAAATTACCTGGGTGTCACACCAAACTACTGGAGCATGATTTCGCTGAACGGGGCGCAATATGTAATCTTTGACGGATCCAACAGCGGAGGTACCGATCGCAGCCTGACATTACTGAATGCCTCCGGAGCAGGTTTCTCAGCACCCATCGGTCTGTATAACAACGGGACCATCGGGGCATCGAACATTACAGTTAAAAACTGCGTGCTCCAGGCTCACAAGGACGGCCTGTACAATGCCCAGGGATTTGCGATGTACAACATCACCGGTAATGCAGGGTTCCATAATATTATCATAAACAACAACGCGATCAACAGTGCAAAATTCGGAGTTGACATCCTCGGGATTGCAACATCAAAAGCTGTCAATATCCAGGTGACCAACAATACGATTGGTTCCATGATTGACGCCAATGCCGTTATGTATTGGGGCTTCCAGATAAGTAATGCCGACAGTGTCCTGATTGAAGGAAATGAGATCATCGGCCCTGCTAACGGGAACCTGACAAATCCCCAGGCCCTCATGGGAATCTATATCGGAAGTGGCTCCACTAACCTGAAGATCCGGAAAAACACCTTCCATGACTGGTATGGTGGTGGTAACGCTGCACTGGGAATTTATTACGGTGCCGAAGCCAACACCGTTAGTGAAATATCAAACAACGTATTCTACAACTTCAAATGTCCGGGGTACACTCCGAATGGGATTTACGTGCAGTCGGGCGGAAATCTTCACATTTATCACAACAGCATCTATCTTGGCGGGAATACGCTGTCGGCCACTGTATCGGTTACTACCGCCTGCATCGGTCTGAGCAACAACACCTCCCTGATCGATATCCGCGACAACATCCTCAAGAATTCCCTGCAGCCCGTTTCCGGTACGCCGGTTGATAAATCTTACGCCATTACCGTTGGAACAAGCGTAACAGGACTGACCCTTAACAACAATGATTATTTTGTGGATGGTACCGGACCCTATATCGGATCTTATGCCGGTGTAGACCAGGCAACGCTCGCCAACTGGCAGGCCGCCACTACCCAGGATGCCAATTCGCTGAATGTTGACCCAGTCTTCACTTCGGCCACCAACCTGCTGCCGACAACGGCCGCGATGCCTCACGCAGGGCTTTATTTCAGCTCTGTTCCGACCGATGTTACGGGTGCAAACCGCACCAATCCTCCCGACATGGGCGCCTATGAGTTTACCACCAACCCGCTTATCAATACGGTTGCTGCATCGCTCATTACCAGCACATCGGCAACGCTGAACGGAACTGCCAATGCAAAGGGCACTACCTTCAACCTCTTTTTTGACTGGGGACTCACCAGCGGATATGGTACAACCGTGGCGGCCTCCCCTGCAAATGTCACAGGCAACTCGCTGAGTAACATGCTTGTCGGCCTTAGCGGCCTTACAGGCAACACAACCTACCATTACCGTGCCCGCGGGGTAACCTCCGGTGGACTTGTGGTATATGGATATGATATGACCTTTACGACAGCCCCGAATCCCCCGGTAGTAGTAACGACTGCAGCAACAGCGGTTACTTCAGCCGGTGCGACACTCAACGGAACCGTCAATTCAAACGGAGGCACCTCCACCGTCAATTTTGAATATGGTCTGACCACCGCTTACGGCACCATCGTAATTCCAGCTCAAAGCCCGGTTACCGGGTCGCTCGTCACTGCCGTGAATTATGCCATCACAGGTTTGCTGCCCAACACAACCTACCATTACCGCGTGAATGCCACCAATGCAGGAGGCACCACCAACGGCAATGACATGACCTTTACGACGGCTGCCATCCTTTCAACGGTGGTAACCAACCTGGCCAACCCGGTGGGCAGCACAACCGCCACTCTCAACGGCACCGTAACGGCCAACAATGCCGCCACCACGGTGACCTTCCAGTATGGGCCTACGGTTGCCTACGGAAATACCGTGAGCGCCACACCCGGCACGGCCAATGGCATGTCGGCAACGACAGTATCGGCCAGTCTTACGGGCCTTACCATCAATGCCACCTACCATTTCCGCTGTGTGGGCGTGAATGCCGCAGGAACCACCTACGGTGCCGACCAGATCTTTGCCACCAACTGCGTGGCCCCGGTGATCACCATTACTGGTGCCGCAGCAACCTGCTCTGGAACTGCCGGGTATGTTTATACCACTGAAACCGGTATGACCGGCTATGTCTGGAACATTTCGGCGGGAGGAACCATCACGGCCGGCGCCGGAACCAGTTCGGTAACCGTGACCTGGAATACTGTTGGTGCACAAACCCTCAGCGTCAACTACAACAATACCTTCGGCTGCTCCGCACCAACACCGCTGGTGAAAAACATTACTGTAAACGCCTCGCCGGTACCGACCATCACCGGGTCATCCACCGCCTGCGTAAACTGGACCAACAACACCTATTCAACCCAGGCCGGGATGACAGGATATGTCTGGACCGTTTCAACCGGCGGCACGATCACTTCAGGCCAGGGCACCAGCGCCATTACCGTAACCTGGACCACTACAGGTGCAAAGACTGTAACAGCCAACTATGCCAATGCTTCGGGATGTCTTGCCCCTGCAGCCACCATCCTGAATGTTACGGTGAATGCCTTGCCTGCCCCGACAGTCACGGGCCAGAACAGTGTCTGTGCCAATTCGGGATATATCTCCTATACAACGGAAACCGGTATGAGCAGCTATGTGTGGACCGTATCTGCCGGTGGCGCCATCGCCTCCGGGCAGGGAACCAACACCCTCGAGGTGACCTGGACGACCACAGGCGCACAGACCGTAACCGTCAACTATGCCAATGCTAACGGATGCGCGGCCCTTACGCCGACAACCTATAATGTGACTGTCAACGGAACACCCGCAACCGCCGGAACTATTACCGGGACTGCCACCGTATGCAGCGGCGCCCAGGGCATTGCTTACGCTACCGCCCCCGTTGCAGGCGCACTCGCCTATGCATGGACAGTGCCCGCCGGCGCGACCATTGCCTCGGGGTCCAGCACAAACGCCATCACGGTGAACTTTGCAGGCAACGCATCCTCGGGTAACATCACCGTCGCAGGGAACAACCTTTGCGGCAACGGAAATGCATCCCCGAACTTTGCCGTTACGGTCAATGCTCTTCCTGCCAATGCAGGCACCATCACGGGCGATGCCAGCGTATGCCTCGGATCAACAGGGCATGTTTATTCGGTACCTGTGATTTCCAACGCATCCAACTATACCTGGTCGCTGCCGACCGGCGCCACCATCACCTCAGGGCAGAACAGCAGTTCGGTCACGGTGTCCTACGGAACCTCGGCCGTTCCGGGCAATATAACGGTGCTGGGTGTAAACAGCTGCGGTAATGGAGCCGTTTCCCCGAACTTTGCCGTGACAACCCACCCGATCCCTGCAGCGCCAGTGGTGACTGCCGCCGGAAATGTACTGACCAGCAGCGCGCCATCGGGCAACCAGTGGTACTATGAGGGTACCGCCATCGCCGGCGCTACCGGACAGACCTATACGGTAACCCATAACACCGGTTACTATTCTTGCGAAGTTACCCTCAGCGGTTGTTCATCACCGGTTTCGAACAGGGTTTGGGTGGTGATGACTGGCGTTGAGCAGTTACAGGCCAGCAACTTCAACATCTACCCGGTGCCGAACGACGGGAAATTTACGGTTTCCCTGGTGAGCCAGGCAGAGGACACCTTCACCATCACGGTATTCACCAGCCTGGGAGTTCAGATCAGGGAGATAAAGGATATCGCGGTGAACGGCAGGTTTGACCAGGAGATCGACCTGCGGCCTGCATCCGACGGCGTGTATATGGTTGTGATCCGCAACGGGAATAACCATGTGGTGAAGAAAGCCGTCATTAACAAGTAGCGGAACTGATAACTTGCAGTACTGCAAAAATGAGAAATGGGAGAACGGCATGGCTGTTTTCCCATTTCTCATTTTATATTTATTGTTGGCCGGGTGGCTGTTTAAGATTTTGTCGTTTTTCTTATGAATCCTGAACCGAAAATCATTGCAATTAACTTAACCACAAAGCTCACAATGATTTACACAAAGATCACAAAGGGGTTCTTTGTGGGTTTTGTGGCTAATAAATGATTTTATTTTTGAAAATTAAACAGTCTCTTACCGAGGTGAAATGGAGCAGGATCAGAAGGTATTCATTGGGATAACCTGCATTAATTTTATTACATTTGCTTTTATAATATTTAACCATGATCAGTTTTCTTTCCCAGGTGATGTGAAAGAGCCTATCTTATTTGCCTGGGGCAGTTTTTATCTTGCTGTTCCTTATCCCTGCTGAATCCTTCCCAGGCAACAAGGTCAGAACAATTGTCGTATTTTTCCCGTTAAATGCAAACCTGCCTGCCTACCAGAATCTCCTGGAAGGTTATCGCAGCGCTTTTCCGCAAGACTATGATGAGCCCTACGACCTGCTGATCGAATATCTCGACCTGGGCCGGTTGCCTGACGAAGATTATGCCAGGCATATGGTGGGGCTTTATAATGAACGGTTAAAAAATACCAGGATAGATCTCCTGATTACGATCCCGGCGAATGCATACCAGGTGCTTAAAAAGTACGGGCTTGATGCATTGAAGAATACGCCAACCATCAAACTTGATTTTGATCAGCCTGCCGGTAATCTGCCTGATAGCTTACTGACTGAGAAAACACTTGAAATCAGGATGAAGATTGATGTCAGAAAGACCTTTACCAATGCATTCGCATTATTCCCGCACAACAGGGATGTATATGTGATCAGCGGAAACACGAAAACGGATCAGTATTTTACTTCACTGGTCAGCCTGGCGGCAAATAGTTTTAAGGAGACACACCGTTTCATTTTTGTCTCCGGGATTTCCCTTGATTCAACCATCCTGGTTGCCAGGAAAATACCTGCCGGCAGTATCGTGATTATTCCTATTTTCCTTTCAGACAACAAAAACACCCCGTTTTCAACTCCTGAAGCTATCGGGATTATCGCAAACCAATGCAGCGCCCCGGTCTTCCCGATATTTGACAGTTTTATAGTTCTCCATTCTCACCATGGCCCGCGATTATTATGAAGGGACCAAAGGCGCAGCTTCGGTGACGGAAGAGTACAATATTTATAAAAATCTGAATACCTTTGATGCCGGAATCTCCGTTGACATCCAGTATACCTTGGAAAAAGGAGAAGGTATAAGCATCAATGTTAAATATATACAGGGTTTTGTCAGTCCTTATAAAGCAGGGGTTAACCCACCGGCCCTGACCTCGTTTGTCAATATCGGAGTGGGTATTCCTGTGAAATCCCGCAAAAAGGAGGATGTTGTAAAAAAGGGCTGACAGGAAGGTGGAATTCAGGCAAAACAACATTGAAAATCTTATACACGTAAATCAGTTATCAATAATAAACTTAACCAATTAAATTATGAAGAAGTATATTTTAATTATCGCAGCATTATTCCTTGCATCATTTGCCTACACACAGTCAAACAAGGAAGAGGTTGACCTGGTGCAGGCCGCATTCGGGATGGACAAGAAGGCCGTGGTGAATGATTTTGTTAAACCTGCTGCTGCACAGAAAGATGCCTTCTGGAAACTTTACGACGAATATGAAACCCAGCGCAAGGAACTCGGGAAACAACGAATTGAACTGCTGGAGCAATATGCCGGACATTACCTTGATATGACGCCCGCCCAGGCGGATGCATGGACGGTAAAGGTAATTGCCCTTCAGAAAAAAACCGATAACCTTATCGCTACCTATTATGGCAAGGTAAAGCTGGCTTCGGATGCATTGGTGGCAACCCAGTTTTACCAGGTTGAAAACTATATCCTGACCTATGTCAGGATGCAGATCCTGCACAATGTTCCGTTTGTCCAGACCAAACACTGACAGGAAGCGGTGTGATCATAAAACTATGAAATCTTCAATCATTATTTAAACTTGAAATTATGAAAAAACCAATTTTACTTTTTGTAATGTTAACATGCCTGTACTTTTTTGCGTCTGCACAAACAGTGGAGGTCACCCCTTTCGGAGGGTATGTTTTTGCCGGGACCATCCAGGGTGGCAGTGGCTTTGCACGCATAAAGGACAATGCCCAGTATGGGGGTATCATCAGCTTTGCCGTGAGCCGGGTAATGGATGTCGACCTGCTCTATAACAGGTCGGATACCAAGGCGGGACTTAATTTTTCGACGCCATGGCACAACCTCACCTACCAGGAGGTTCCCTTAAGCATTAACTATATGCACATCGGGTTCACCAAAAATTTCAGGATCAACCCGAAAGTATCACCCTTTGTGGGGATGAACCTGGGTGCCTGTGTGTTTGCTCCCAAACAGGATTATACCGATCAATGGTTTTTCTCGGTCGGGATCAATGCCGGGGCCAAAATATACATGAGTAAAAGAGTTGGCCTTCGTCTGCAGGCGCAGGGGATGATCCCCGTTCAGGGAACTGCATTTTCGATGTTCGTCGGAACAGGCGGGGCAGGTACGGGCATGTCGATGTACTCAACCCTTTTCCAGTTCGGGTTCACGGGTGGGCTGATCTTCAGGCTTGGACATCTCAGGTAATCGCCGGTTCATGCACATACAGACCTTAAAACTATAAACTTATCTAACAAAGCAAATATCTATGAAAACAAAACTGATCATTTACCTGGCCCTGGCGGTCACCCTGCTTGCATCCTGTTCGAAATACCCGCCTTCATCGGCCCGGCTCCAGGAAGACCTTGCTATTTATACAAAATATGATGTGACCATCAACTTCAATGATTATAAAACCTTCAAAGTGGTTCCGGCGGTAGCCTATATTGACGGGAAAGACAGTACGACCCTTACCGATGCCAACGCCATGGCGCTGATCAACCGGATCAACACCGAGATGCTGAGCCGTGGCTTTGTGGCTGTGACAGGTACAGCCAAACCCGACCTGGGCATCAATGTAACGGCCATCAAGTCAACAACCACAACGGTCTATTCGCCGGGGTGGTACTGGGGTTACCCGGGATATTATCCTCCCTCATGGTGGGGATACCCCGGATACGGTTATGGTTATCCCTATTACCCGACCTATGTCTCCTCCTATTCTACGGGCAGCGTTATCATCGACATGGTTGACTTTAAAAGTCCCACCGCCGATCATAAGGTCATGATAAGATGGAACGCCTATATCAGGGGCCTGCTCACCGGGAGTCATTCCGTAAGCGATGTCCTGAAAAGCGTAGAACAGGCATTTACCCAGACCCCCACTTTGAAAACAACCCCGTAGCCGAAACGAATTATAAATCTGAAAAAACAAGATACAATGAAAAAGATATTACTTATAATTACAGTACTGGTTTGCTTGTCCGGAATGGTTCAAAGCCAGGATCAGCCATCGTCGATAGGCTTTAAACCCAGCTCATACTATACCTTTTCCTGGAATACCACCTTTACCACAGGCGACTTCAACAAGTGGGTAGGCAATGCCAGCCCGGCAGGTTTCGACCTTGGTGGCCGTTATTTTATCAACGGCGGACTCTGTGCGGGATTTAACATCTCGTGGCAGCGGGTATCGGAAGCCTACGGCTACCAAACTTATTACGGCGATAATGGAACGGCCATCACGGCAACCAACTACAGGTTTACCTGGATGGTGCCATTCCAGGCGGTAGTTGCCTATCATTTCATGCCGGAGAAAATGATATCCCCTTACGTCGGGCTGGGTATCGGCGGTGATTATATGGAGCACCACCTGCTCGTCCAGGAATATGACCTCTATAAAACCCGCTGGGATTTTTCGCTGACCCCCGAAGTTGGTGCGCTGATGAAATTCGGCTACTTCTCCCAATGGGGTGCGCTTGTAGCCTTTAACTACAAGTGGACGACAAACAAAATCGAGTTTACCAACAATGTCAAATCAGGCGACCTCCAGATGCTGAACCTGAAGGTAGGTCTGGTCATGATCATACGGTAGCGGAGGCTTATCCCGTCAACACCCGGGTTGTGATACACCTGGAATATATTGCGTCCCTCCAGACGATTAAGGAAGGTTGATTTATGTTTTGAACATCTTGTCCCGGCAGGAGTGCCAGCGACAGGTATGTTGACAGAAAGAAAATTAGCAGCCTGTCATTTTCTCTGGACGGACGCAATACTCGTTTTACAGGATTCATAGTAACAGTTATAAAAACAGAAAGTTATGAAAATAAAAATGGTTCTTCTAGCAGGGATACTCCTTGCCTGTATTTCAGGAACTCATGCCCAGGCTGACCTGAAGGAGACGATGGGAATGATAAAGAAAAATCTTGCCGACAGCAAGCAGAAAATTAAAAATTACGAATGGATTGAAACGACCACGACCTATCTGAACGGGGAAAAGAAATCGGTTAAGCAAAACCAGTGTTACTACTCGGTCGATGGCAAGCTTACCAAAGTTGAAACAGGAGGCTCCACCAAGGCAGCGCCTAAAGGTGGACTTCGCGGAAAGATCATTGCCGGTAAAAAGGAGGAGATGGCCGGGTATATCAAGACTGCGATCGCAAAAGTACACACCTACCTGCCTCCCGATGCAGATAAGATCCAGCTGGTTTATGCCTCGGGAAATGCAGCCATCCAGGTGCTGGAACCAGGGAAAAAGTTCAGGCTAAACTTTCCCGGGTATAATGAAAAGGTAGATCTGCTTTCGGTTTCGGTAGATACCCCAAACCAGAAGATCTTGGGCCTGGCTGTGTCAACATCTGTTGATGATCCGTCACAAAAGGTGTTGTTTGACATAACCTACGGCAATCTGCCCGATGGCACCCAGTACGCTGCTACTACAACGCTGGATGCCACTGCTAAAAACCTGAAAATCGTGATTGAGTGGATATTACGCTCTAATTGACCCCTCTTATACGCATCAAATTGACCCCCCAAAGTTAACAGCCCTGATTTAAGATTTATCATACCTGAGAATGCCATAAGCAAAGTTAAAGTTTATTGCA
>Ga0118677_10001196_pt1 | contig 55811 bp, 58 predicted proteins | sample AliMusrvi5mmetaG_FD_86154 | JGI IMG/M metagenome (GOLD analysis project Ga0118677, IMG submission 86154)
CTTGTGAGGTGCCGTCGAGTGCCGGGCTGTTGACGGTGAACGGTTCGGGGTCAATGGATTCCAAGTCGAACCGCCGGTAGCTGATGAACGGATGTAAGCGCGGCTCTTGTGGCAGATACCGGAACATGTGGTTGTTGACGTTGTGGATGTTGTCCATGTCGGTGTAACCGAGGATGGCGAGCTTGGCGAGCGACTCCGGGTACTCGGCATAGCGGTTGTGATACCGGTTGATGGCCTCGCGGACGCGGCGGAGACGGACACGGTTAATACCGTTTTCCACGGTATTGTCGAGTGCGACGCCAAAGAGCCGGGCGCGCTCGGCAGAGCTGTGAAAATAGGGAGCGTTGGCGATACGCTGGCGGAGGAGTTGGTAATCATCCTCGGCAGCGCGGTCGTTGAGGTGCTCGTTGAGTTGGGCGTGCTTGAGCAGGGCAATGTCTAGCCACGGTGAGACGCGAAGGGTGTGTGAAAGCAAGTCCATAGTGATGGCCGCGCTTTGGAATTGCCCTCTGCTGACGAGGAAAATGGCTTCCCGGTATTTCTCGAAAAAACGATAAGCATCGGCACCGGCAGCATCTGTCACAGGGTTGGCGGGCAGCGGGGTTTCGTGAGCAAGCCATGCCGGCGGCGTATTGGTCTGGGCATAAGCCGGCAGGGCAATCATGACCCAAACGAAGACGCTTCTCACAGCCCAACCGCTGTTACGGATACGAACCATAAGTCAGGTACGAGCAAGGTAGTCACTGCTCAGATAAAAATCAACGCCAATAATCGGGCCACAACTCATCAAACTAATTAAACTTTTGGTTGCCGGCAGCATGCTAGTCTGGGTATGAATATCTGCACCTCGTCAATTCGGAGATCGATCATGACACAACGTATTCTACTCACCACAACTTCATTTCAAGACACGCCAGGCGAACACCACGCGATGCTGGAAAAAGCCGGCTTCGAGATTGTCCGCGAACGCGGCCCGTTGCCGGAAGCGCGGATGTTGGAGCTGGTCGCCACCGGTAATTTCGACGCGTTCCTCTGCGGCGACGACGCCATCACGCGCGCCGTGATGCAGAAAGCGTTGCCGCGGCTCAAAGTCGTCAGCAAGTACGGCATCGGCCTCGACAAAGTGGATGTGCCAGCGGCGACGGACTTGAAGGTTCCGGTCTGCTACTGCCCCGGCGTCAACCACACGACCGTTGCCGAACATGCGTTCGGTTTGCTGCTCGCCATTTACCGTGACATTGTCGCCGAGAATGCCCACGTCAAAGCCGGCACTTGGAAACGTCTGACCGGCCACGAGCTGATGGGCAAGACCATCGCCATTCTCGGCATGGGCCGCATCGGCAAGGAAGTTGCCATCCGCGCCCGCGCCTTCAGCATGACCGTGGTCGGCTTTGATAAATTCTGGGACTACGATTTTGCCAGGCATCACGACGTTGTGCGCGTCGAAACTGTCGAAGGGGCGCTCCAGGCGGCGGATGTGGTGACCTTGCATGTCAATCTCAGCCCCGAGACCAAGCACATCATCAACGCCGCACGGTTAGCCTTGTTGAAAAAAGGTGCGGTCGTCATCAACACCGCCCGCGGCGAACTGGTGGACGTCAACGCCGTTGTCGCCGCGCTCAAGAGCGGCCAATTGCTCGGTTACGGCGCCGATGTGTTGGAGCAGGAGCCACCGCCAAAAGATCATCCGCTGTTCACCTGTCCCAACGCCATTCTCACGCCGCACATCGGCAGCCGCACTTACGAAAGCGTGGCCCGGCAAGCCTCAATGGCCGCGCAAAACCTGATCGCCGTGTTGAACGGCCAGAAACCCATCGCCCAAGCCAACCAAGTCTAAGGAAATTTCATGAGCACACCCCAATCTGACATCGGCCTAATCGGTCTCGCGGTCATGGGCGAGAACCTCGCCCTTAACATCGAAAGCAAAGGCTTCCCCATCTCCGTTTACAATCGCACCGCCAGCAAGGTGGACGAATTCATGAACGGACGCGCCAAGAGTAAGAAGTTTGTCGGCGCGCACACGTTACCGGAATTTGTCGCGTCGCTTAAATTGCCGCGTAAAATCATCCTGCTCGTCAAAGCCGGCAAGGCGGTTGACGAACTGATTGACCAACTCGTGCCGCTGCTCGCGCCGGGTGACATCATCATTGACGGTGGCAACAGTCATTTTCCTGACACGATCCGCCGCACACAGTATGTCGAAAGCAAAGGCTTGCTCTACGTTGGCAGCGGCGTGTCCGGCGGCGAAGAAGGCGCGCTCAAAGGTCCGGCAATGATGCCGGGTGGTAGCCCGGCCGCATGGCCGCACATCAAACCGATTTTTCAATCCATCTGCGCCAAAACGCCAGAAGGGGATCCGTGCTGCGACTGGATTGGCGAGAACGGCGCCGGCCATTTCGTGAAGATGGTCCACAACGGCATCGAGTACGGCGACATGCAGTTGATCTGCGAAATTTACGACCTAATGAAGCGTGGTCTCGGCATGACCAACGCCGAAATGTACGCCGTCTTTGCCGAGTGGAATACCGGTGAACTCGACAGTTACCTCATCGAAATTACCCGTGATATCCTGGGCTATAAAGACGAAGCCGGTAACGAAGTCGTGGATCTCATCCTCGATGCTGCCGGCCAAAAAGGCACCGGCAAATGGACCGTTGTGGCGGCGCTCGATGATGGGATGCCGCTGACGTTGATCGGTGAAGCCGTGTTTGCCCGTTGCCTCTCCGCCATCAAAGAAGAACGCGTTGCCGCCGCACAGGAAATCAAAGGCAAGGTCAGCACGTTCAAGGGCGACAAGGCAAAATTCGTCAAAGACCTTGGTGCAGCACTCTACGCCGCCAAGATTGTCAGCTACGCGCAAGGCTACCAGCTCATGCGCGCCGCCGCCAAAACCTACAAGTGGAACCTGAACTACGGCGGCATCGCGCTCGTCTGGCGTGGCGGCTGCATCATCCGGTCCGTCTTCCTTGGCGAAATCAAGAAAGCGTTCAAACGCAATCCCGGCCTCGTAAATCTGCTCGTGGATAAATTTTTCAAAAAAGCCGTCAGCAGCCGGCAAGCCGGCTGGCGGCGTGTCATTATCCAAGCCACCAAACTCGGCATCCCAGTGCCATGTCTCAGCAGCGCGCTGACGTATTTCGATGGATACCGGAGTGACCGCTTACCGGCGAATTTGTTGCAGGCGCAGCGGGATTATTTCGGCGCGCATACTTATGAACGAGTGGACAAACCGCGTGGCGAAGTTTTCCACACCAACTGGACCGGCCGCGGCGGCACGACAACGGCAAGAACGTATACTGTCTGAGGTCGACGTCATTCAGGAGCCCCAGTTGTGCGGGCGAAGTGGGGCTTGATTCTTGCCGGGACGCGTGCTAGCTTCCCGCCCCGTAACAAGTCTTAACCAAAGGCCATAAATTATTATGAAAAGAATCGTTGTTCTATTTTTGTCCGCGTTGTTGGCGCGCACCGTTTGCGTCGCCGACGAACCGGCTCTCGCCGCCGTGCCGGCAGTCGAATATAAAGCTGAGGACGTGGTTGCCCGCGTCGGCAAAACTGAAATCAAATGGGGCCAAGTCGAACCGGCGGTCACCGCATTCCTGAAACAATTCAGTATGCGTGGTCGCACTTTCCCACAAGAGCAACTGGGCCGGCTGCACTACGATGTCCTCAATGAAATGGTCACCCGTGAACTCGTGTTGCAGCAAGCCACCGGCAACGAACCAACCAATCTTACTGCACACGTCAAAGAACAAATCGAGCAGGCGAAGTTACAGGCCGGCGGCGATGAAAATTACACTAAAGCGCTGGCCGATATGGGCATTACCCCTGATGAGTACGCCAAACGTGTCCGTGAAATGCTTCTGATTCAGGAGACCATTAAAAAAGCAGTGGATGAAAAAGTCAAAGTCACCGATGAGGACTGCAAGAAGTTCTACGATGAAAATCGCAGCAAGTTTATTATCCCGGAACAAGTGCGCGTCAGTCACATTCTAATCCTGTGCCCGCCGGAAGCCACTGCGGAAATTCGCACCCAAAAACTCGCGCAGGTTCAAGCCGCGTTGTCACTGGTCAAGGGCGGCGAAAATTTTGCGGACGTGGCGCGGAAATTCTCCGAAGATCCTGGCAGCAAAGAACAAGGTGGCGATCTTGGCTTTTTCTCGCGTGGCCGGATGGTACCGGAATTTGAAACGGCGGCGTTCGCATTGGCGACCAACCAAGTCAGTGATGTCGTCACTACACATTACGGCTACCACGTCATCAAGGCGGTTGAACGCAAGTCCGCCGGCGAGCGCACTTACGCCGAAGCCAAAGAGAACATCGAAGCCTATCTGAAAAATTTGCAAGGCCAACAAGCCGCCCAGCAATATCTGAAAGAACTGCGCGACAAGACCAAGGTGGAAATCCTCTTGCCAGAGCCGCCCGCTGCGAAACCGGTGCCGGCAACCGCCAAGTAATAATTACCGGAAACTTGAAAACCGGGGCAAGTTACCTTGCCCCGGTTTTTCTTTTATCCGCGCGCGGATTGACGCTGCTGGAAAAAACTCCTAGACTGGCCTTTCAGGATGAGTCGCACTGTGTTAGTTGAAATTGTTGGGCTGGTGATATTACTGGCCGGCTCCGCGTTTTTTTCGGCGACGGAAATTGCACTGTTTGCCCTCAGCAAGCTGCAAGTGCGCCGGCTCCGGCAAGATCACCCGGTGCCCGGCCAGCTCATTAGCGAATTGCTCGACCGACCCCAGCGGTTGCTTTCAACGATTCTGTTCGGCAATACGCTCGTAAACATTGCCACCGCAGTGCTGGGCTACGATTTGCTCCAACGACTTGCACCGCACCATGCCAACTTATTAGCCGTACCGGTAATGACGCTGTTGATTTTGTTGTGCGGCGAGGTCACACCGAAGGCGATCTTGATTCGGCGGCCGGCATTTTTCGCGCCGAAACTGGCCCCGGTCATTAATCGCTTCGAGCGCGGCACTCGGCCGGTCCGGCGCGGGTTCGAGGCATTGTCCGAATTGATTGTCCGACGTATTGAACTGTGGCCGTATTTTTCAGCCCGGCGGGCGCGCGATGGGGCGCCAACTTCCGATGAATACCGGACCTTGCTTACTGCCAGCGAACACGCCGGCATTGTGCGCCGGGAAGAACGCGACATGGTCCATAAAATTCTGGCGCTCGACAAAATGCACGTCCGTGAAATCATGACCCCGCGCGTGGATATGCAATACGTCGAAGATACACTCACTCCTGACGAGATGGCAGCGACGCTCCGCCGGATCAAACACCGGCGCGTGCCCATCATCCATGATTCGCCGGACACTATCGAAGGCCTGCTGAACGTCAAAGAATTTTTAATGAATCCGCACCGGGGACTCGATGAAGTAGTGGAATTGCCGAATTTCATACCGGATACGATGCGCGTTGGCAAATTGCTGAAGACGTTTCGCAAGCAAGAACATCCGGTCGCAATCGTGGTGGACGAGTACGGCGGAACACAGGGGATGGTGACGCTCGAAGATATTTTGGAGGAAATCATCGGCGAGATTGAAGATGAATTCGACACCCGCGAAATCCTGATTCAGAAGCTGGGGCCTGGCCACTGGCTCATCAACGGCAAGGCTCGTCTCGAATTGGTCAACAGCGAGTGTGGCCTGACCCTGCGCGCGGCAGGCAGTGAGACGATTGCCGGCTGGATCATCGCGCAACTCGGCGCATTGCCGAAGGATGGCGATGAGGTACGCGTGGACAACGTCCGCGTTATCGCCTGTAAAGTCGTGAAAAACCGGGTCCGGGAAGTAATGGTGGAGGCAGCCAACTAGATGGATATCTTCTGGCTCAGTCTTGCGATCGGATTTGGATTAGTTGCCTGCGCGTTTTTTGCCGGCATGGAAACCGGGCTAATTTCGCTGAACAAGGTCCGACTCCGTCATGAAGTTGAACGCAAACACCGGCAAGCCATCATTGTTAATAGTTTTGTCGAAAACACTGACCGGCTCCTCGGCACAACTTTAGCCGGCTCAACGCTATGCAGTGTCCTGTTTGCCGTTACGGCGTCGGCGCTGGCGATGCGTTGGTTCGGGGAAGGCTTTGTGGTTGATCTGTCAACCATGCTGCTCAGTTCCGTAGTGGTGCTTGTAGTGGCTGAGATCACACCGAAGGCATTGTTTCGACAATACGCCCACCGGCTGTGTTTTACGTTTGCCGATGCGCTCGCCGCTACCGCTTGGCTGCTCGCGCCGTTGGTGTGGTTGCTGGGTGTGTTGATGCACCTACTCGCTTACTTCAGCGGCCACGACGGTGAGAAACCGGCCAGCTTTTTCGTTACCCGGGAAGAATTGAAACACCTCGCAAAGGAAGGCGAAGCCGGCGGCGCGCTGACCGCCGAGGAACGCCGGATGATTCACGGCGTGTTTGATTTCCCATACAAGACCGTCCACGAAATCATGGTACCACTGACGAGGACAATCACAGTCGCAACCACGACCGGCGTTGCAGATTTGTTTGACGTTTCGCAGCGCACCGGCTACGCGCGTTTGCCGGTACGCGATAACGACCGAATTCTTGGCGTTGTCAATGTTTACGAAGTTTTGTTTAACAGCGCAACCGGTCAAACTGCGCAGGATTTGATGCAGAAGCCACAGTGCGTGCTTTCGACTGACCGAATCAACCGGGTCCTGCCAATATTACGCGCCAGCCGAAATCCGATGTGCATCGTCGTTAATCCGGACGGTCGCGCTATCGGCATCATCACTATCGAAGACATCGTCGAGGAAATTGTCGGAGATGTAGAAGGTTAGGCGTGGGCGCATGGCATTGAATAATTACCACGTCTGCACTTGCAATCCATGCCGGCATCAATAGATTAGCGCCAATAATGCAAGGCCGGATTTTAGTTCCAACTAATTTGTCGTGTGAATCCAACTCAGTGTTTCCGTTGGCACTCACCATTGCGCAGGCATTTCCGGAGAAACTCTATTTGCTGCACGTCATGGATCCAGATGCTGTCAATAAGCCGGAGCGCCTCGAAGATTTTCCCACACTAAGCGATTTCTTTGCCAAAGACCGGGAAGGCTGGTTCACCCCGCCCTTGAAAGCCTCGGTTCCGTCCTCCAAGCTCTATATTTACAACGATGACACCGCCAAGGTAATTCTCGGCGTCGCCAAGGCAAAGGATGTTGACCTTATTTGCATGTCAGTCATCCGCCCCGGCGCTAACTTTGCCTGGTGGTCGGCCGGTAAGACAGTTGAGACCATCATTGAGAATGCGCCTTGTTCCGTTCTCTGCACGCGGGCTCGCGCTATCCATGAGGCAAACTGGCAACGCCCACGGTTCCGGCATCTTTTATTATTGACGGAACTTACACCCGGCGGCAGCGTGCCGCTTGCCAAGGTCATGCCGTGGGTACAACGGTTCAACGCCATGCTCCACATCTTTCCGCTGGGTGATCTGGAAAAACCCACCGAGCAAGCCACACTCCGCAATCTCTACCAGCAACACGGCTCTAACGCTAACGTGTTGATGTTCAAAGAACCGAACAACCGCACTGAGAACCTCACCAAATTCATTGCCGATACCAAGGTGGACATGATTTTGATGTCGCCGCGCACACGCGCTAAATTTTCCAACCGTCTTTTCAACGACATCTTTGTGCACCTCCTCCGCACCACCGACGTGCCGGTCTTGCTGTTGCGCTGAGTTCGGGTGGACACGTTTTCACGTTGACCGGCAGTAGCAGAATGTGGAATCGTCTTGGAATGGCCGATCGCACATCCTACACATGCCTGCTGGCTGCTGACAAAGCCGCCCAATTCAAGACGGACTTGGAACAGCGTGGGTTCATGTTCCGCGATGTACCGTACGCGCATTTCGGCGCGGACCACCGTGGCGAAAAGGTCAGTCTGGCGTTCTACCAATCCGGCAAGCTGGTGATTCAAGGCAAAGGCACAACCGATTTCATCCAATTTTATTTGGAACCGGTCTTACTCGGTGAAGCACGACTCGGCTACGAGCATATTCTCAATCCGGAAATGACCGCCGCACGGATTGGCGTGGACGAGTCCGGCAAGGGTGATTTTTTTGGGCCATTGGTAGTCGCCGGCGTTTACCTCGATGCCAGTACGGCGATGGCGATGCATGAGATTGGTGTCAAAGATAGCAAGCAAATCACTAGTGACAAGCAAATCGGTGAACTGGCCAGGGAAATTCGCGCCGCGACAAAATGGGACGTCCTAACCATCGGTAACGAAGCATACAACCGGTTGCAGGCCAAAATGGGCAATGTCAATAATCTGCTCGGTTGGGGCCACGCGCGCGTAATCGAAAATATGTTAGCGAAAGTGCCAAACGCGCCGAAAGCGATCTCCGACCAATTCGGCAACAAGGCGATCATCCAGCGCGCATTGATGGAACGCGGTAAGAAAATTGAACTGATCCAACGCCACAAAGCAGAAAGCGATTTGGCCGTAGCGGCGGCTTCGATTTTGGCGCGCGATGAGTTCGTGCGGCGGTTACGCTTACTCGGCAAGGAGATTGGCATGGCATTACCAAAAGGCGCGTCGCAAGCAGTAATTACTGCCGGAATTGACTTGGTGAAGAAGCATGGTGAGGAAACATTGGCACAAGTGGCAAAGATGCACTTCCGTACTTCGCAAGCAGTCTTGCAAGGTGCCAACTCATGAGAAGTACAATCGTGATTGTGGTGCTGCTGCTATTGGCGGTTTATGGCCTCGCGCAAGTCGGCACAATGTACCGGGCCAAGGGTGACTTGGAAACGTTCGCCCAGCGCACACTCGATTTCGTTGACGAAACCACAAAAGAGTCAGTTAAAACCGACATCATCCAAACGGCATACAAGCTGGGAATCACCGTCATGGTCAGTAATATTGATGTTGTATATGAAGATTCCGATGAACCGACGATTCCCCAGCGGCTTACCGACCGTATCGGCACACAGTTCATCAACAAGCGCATGGTGATCAGCCTCCGATATGTGGCCCACGTAATGGGCGTGCCGGTACATCAGCAAATTACAAAGTCAGAATTCCGACAAGTCGCTGCACCGGTCGTTCAACCCAATAAAGCCACACAAGAGTTACTGGACAGCCCGTAAAAACCCGGTAAGATTACACCATGCCACTCTATGAATTTCATTGCCCCAAGTGCGTGAAGGATTTCGAACAACTCGTCCGCTCAGCCAAGTGGGAAGGTCAGGCTACCTGTCCGCATTGCGGCACGAAGAAACTGGTTAAGAAACTTTCCGTCTTTACCTCCGCCGTTGCCACCGGCAACAGTGGTCCGATGCCATGCGATACCGGCAGTTGTCCCGCGCCGGCCCGCGCCCGGCATCGTGGCGGGTGCGCTTGTTGTCACTAACGGCTACTTAACCAACGGCCGGCAAGCCTTGAACTGCTCGGTGCCGGCTTCGCGGAGCAACTCAAAGATCGCGCTCTCGGTAGTCGTAATCACCGCGCCGCAATCATGCATCCGTTGCAGAGCCACATCCCGGTCAAGGTCCTTGCGAGAACACACCGCGTCCGCCGGCACGTACACTAAATAACCATTCAAAAAATCAATTACGGTTTGCTGGACGCACACATGCGCCTCCACACCACAGACGAGTAACCGTTGCCGGCCTAATACCTTCACCGCCTGAACCAGTGTCGGCGCATCACTACACGAGAACGTCAATTTTTCCAACGGCGTGACTCCCGGTGCGGCCGCAAGAATTTCCTGGCAGACCGGCCCAAGTCCCTTGACATATTGCGCCGCCAGCACCACCGGTATCTGCATCACCCGCGCCACACCGATGAGCTTTATGATGCCGGTAATGGTTTCTTCCCGGCGCTGCATCACCGCCATTAGTTTTTCCTGCACATCCACAACGACCAGTGCTGTATTCTGCGGAGTCAATCGCCAATCAGACATAGTGAACATATTTAGACATAGGTGCCGGTAAGATGCAACGTCGTTGACGATAACCGGCAAAAGTCGTTACACTGCTACCGGACGAGATGGGTAATGAACTTTGTTGCGATTGATTTTGAGACAGCCAACGCCGCGCGTTCCAGCCCGTGTGCGTTTGGGCTGACTGTGGTTGAGCGCGGCACGGTTGCCGCGTCCCGGTATTGGTTAATCCGACCACCCGACATGCGGTTTGACGCGTTTAACATTGCAATTCACGGTATCATCCCAGAAATGGTGCAGAATAAGCCAGAGTTCAACCAGCTCTGGCCGGAACTTAAACCCTACCTAGAGAAGTATCCCATCGTTGCCCACAATGCAGCGTTTGACTTGAGTGTCTTGCGGAAGACACTGGATTTGTACGGGCTTAAGTACCCGGCAGTCACCTACCTGTGTTCCGTACTTTTGTCCAAAGTCACATGGCCCGGTTTAGCCTCATATCGGCTCGATTATCTTGCCGGGCGACTCGGCTTTGATTTGAAGCATCACGATGCCGCATCGGATGCCAATGGTGCGGCGTTCATCGTCATAGTTTCTGCTTCGCTTCACCAAGTGGTTTCATTTACCGGTCTAATCGAAGCCGCAAGAATCCGAATTGGGAACATTGGAGCCGGATGGTACGAACCATGTCGGCTGCCGGAGGATTGCCGGTACAACCATCACAGCCGTCCCATGCAGGGAAAAGTTGTCTGGTCAAAAATTACTCCAACCGTCGACCCCATTGTTGCCGAAAATCCATTCTGCGGCAAACACGTCGTGTTCACCGGCAAGCTAGAAACGCTGGAACGGGCGGCAGCAGCACAAGAAGTTGTGAATCGGGGCGGATTTGCGAGTGACAGAATCGATTCAGATACCGATTACTTGATCGTCGGAAGTTTCAATCCGGTCACGTTGCGTAGCGATAGCAAGTCGGCCAAGCTGAGAAAGACAGAACACCTCGCTGCAACAGGTCAGCCGATTGAAATTATTGGCGAAGAAGATTTTCTGCGGCTGCTATAACTGCTTGGTTAGAATAACTGACCTTGCTTCACTTCTGACTTCTTCTCAGGCTTCTTCCCAAGCATTTTCAGAAACTCTTTTTCTGAAAGGACGCGTACTCCGAGTTCACGGGCCATGTCGAACTTTGAACCGGGGTTTTCGCCAGCCAGCAAAAAATCAGTGTTCTTACTCACTGAACCGGTGACATTACCGCCGGCTTTCCGGATAAACCTCGAAGCGTCATCCCGGGAAAGTATCGGAAGAGTGCCAGTCAAAACAAACGTCTTACCGGAAATAGCGCTTTGTTCGCCGCTCGAGGCTAAGATCAGTCGGTCAGTTTTCGGATTCAAGCCGAGTTTTCGAATCCGCTTGAGGACTGCGATACCAATTGATGAATCAAAGTAGTCAAGCAAACTGGCTGCTGCCACTGGTCCAACAGGTGTCACCGCATCACGTGAGTTCTTGTTACCCTTTGCGGGCTGAGCAAAGCCTGCATTGATCAAGCGCTCACCAACTTCATCCGCTTCTACCATGAGGCGTCGCCAAATGGGCTCCAGCGCATCGCGTTCTGCTTCCGTCTTCTTCTTGTTAGCATTGGCGAGCGGACTATTCTGGAGAAGTTGCTCACAAAGCTGCCCAAGCTTGACGGTGTCACGCAGCAATGGCGACTGCACCACACTCGCAAGGTCACTATGAGTGCGCGCAATCTCGTAGGCGCTCTGTTCACCGATTTCAGGTATCGCCAACGCAAATAACCAACGGCTGAGCGGCATGCTGCGAGATCGTTCGAGTGCCTCAATAACCTTGGCTGCGTTTTTCGGACCTAACACATGCGGTTTCTTATCCGTGCCAATATTAAGTTTGGCGAGCTGTTCCTCGGAAAGATCGAAAAGGTCGAGCGGCTCCTTGACCAATCCACGCTCCACAAGTTTTTCCGCTACAACACCACCGAGTGATTCGATGTCGAGTGCCTTACGCTGGGCAAAGAAGTCAATTCTCCTAATGCTCTGAGCAGGGCAAGCTGCAATATTCTGACAGCGCCATGCAGCCTCCAACTTCTTCTCACCTTTTTTGACCGCTTGGATTTCCTCTTTAGCTATCGGTGCGCCGCAAACCGGGCATTTGCCATGAATATGCTTCACAAAATCAAATGGCTTCACGTTTTGCGGCCTCTTGCTCAAGACGGGCTCGACAACCTCAGGGATGACCATGCCGGCTTTGCGGATGATGACGGTGTCTCCGATGCGGATGTCTTTGCGTTTGATTTCTTCTTCGTTGTGAAGCGTGGCGCGGGAAACGGTCGAGCCTTGGACGAAGACCGGCTCCAACTCGGCGACGGGAGTAAGGACGCCGGTGCGCCCAACCTGGACGGTGATATCTAGGAGTTTAGTTTCGGCCGGTTTGATCCAGTGTTCCGGCTTAAAGACAATGGTGTAACCGGGCGCGCGGGTTTTGGCCGGAATTTTGGCCTGCTGGTCGAGGGAGTTGACCTTCACGACTATGCCGTCGAGTTCGTAGGGGACTTTGGTGCGGAGATCTTTGGTTTCGTCGTTACCGGCAATGATGTCTTTCTCATACCGGGCGAGGACTTCGTCCATGTCCCGGCATTTCCACCAGAAGTGCGCCGTGGGCAATCCAAGCTTTTTCAGGGTTTCCAACGCTTCAGCGTGGGATTTTAAGTCGGTACCGGTAACTGCGTAGAAAACTGCGCATAACGGCCGGGAGGCGACGTTCTTCGGATCGAGTTGCTTGAGCGTGCCGGCGGTGGCGTTGCGTGGATTGGGGAAAGTTTTTTCTCCAGCTTGCCGGAGTTTGTCGTTAAATTTTTCGAACGCAGCGACCGGGATGTAGGCTTCGCCGCGGACTTCGAACGTGACCGGCTTCGTAAGCTTGAGCGGAATCGCTTTGATGGTTTTGACATTGGCGGTGATGTCGTCGCCGGTCGTACCGTCGCCGCGCGTGGCGGCTTGGACTAAGAGGCCATTCTCGTACCGGCAAGTGATGGAGACGCCGTCAATCTTGGGTTCGAGAACATACTCGATGATTTCACCCGGTAACTGCTTCTTTATGTCGGCATCGAATTTCCGGAGGCCGTCAAGCGTGTCGGATTTTTCCAGCGAGAGCATCGGGATAGCGTGACGGACGTGCTTGAACTCTTTCAGTGGCGCACCGCCGACGCGTTGGGTTGGCGAGTCGGGCGTAACGAGGTCGGGATGTTCGGTTTCGAGTTTTTGGAGTTCGGCGAATAGCTGGTCGTAATCATAGTCAGAAATTTCCGGGCGCACCTCGGTGTAGTACAGGCGATCATGCCGGTTAATTTGCCGGCGGAGGTCAGTGATTCGTTTTTGAATTTCGGGATGATTCATAAGCACGCAAACCGTCGGTCATGGCGACGGTGGGTTGCCAATTTAGAGTGTGACGAAGTTTATCACTGTTATAGCCGCGCCGGCCACCCAAGAGTAACACCGCGAGTCGTGTCAGTGGCAGGCACACGCGAAAAGCAGTGGCATGGGCTACGCATTCACTGAGAAATGCCAGCCGGAAGGCTGCGGCGTAGGAAATCCGCGCGGCCGGGAGCGGGGCGCCGGTAAGCTGGCAGAGTTGTTGAATAAATTCCTGCTGCGTCAGACATAAGTCGTCGGCGGCCACGTTGAAAATCTCACCGCGGGCTTGTGGTTGGTGAATTGCCGCCGCGATGGCGTTCGCAACATCGGTGACGAAGATGAGGCTGAGCCGGTTGGTGCCGTCGCCGATAAGTTTGAGGCGACGGGCGTGGAGGGCGGCGACAATCCGGCCCAGCATCGCCGTGTCACCGGGGCCGGACACGAGCGTGGGCCGCAAGATCGTGAATGGCACAGACGATTGGCAGACGAGTTGTTCGGCGAGGAGTTTGGCACGGGAATAATAGTTCCACCGGTTGAGCCGGCCGTATCCGTCGGTTTCCACAAACGGCCGGCCATCGGGCCGCGGCCAACCATAGACGCCAACGCTGCTGATGTGAACGAAGTGCCGGATTCCGGCCGCACCGGCGGCGGCCAAAACATTGCGCGTGCCGGTAACAGTCACATGATAATAATCCGACCACGGGCCAGTTGTGTGCACCCGTGCGGCGGCATGGACGACAACGTCAGCGTTGCACATGGCCCCAGTGAGACGATCCACTTGGTCAAGCGGGATGGGGAAACATTTGACGTCGAGTTGCCGGAGTGATTCCGTGCGGGACGTGGGGCGGACAATGGCCGTCACAGCGTCGCCACGGGCAACAAGCACACGGGCGAGATGACTGCCGAGCAGGCCGGTGGCACCGGTAAGGATGATATGCATCGACGACAATGTCCTTTTCTAAAACCACCGGGCTTATTATACTTTGAACCGGATTACAAGGGGTAAGAATGATTAAACCAAAAATCGTATTTTTTGCGGTATTCATGGTTTTTGCGACCATATGGCGGGTTTGGGAGACTTTTCGCAAGCAAGGCAGCGCGCGTGGGCACACGACGATGTTGTGGTCATTTTATCTACTGTTTACGTTAAGCGTGATTATTTTTTTGGGAACGATTGCGGAGTTTGGTCTCGTGCCACGAGAGTTTCACTGGACGCCGGCAATTATCGGCGCAGGATTGTTTGTTGGAGCCAACGTGATTCGCATTTTGGCAATCCGGTCCTTGGGGAAGTTTTGGAGTTTGCACATTGAGATTCGCGAGCAACATCAATTTGTGCGGACTGGGATTTATGGGTACGTTAGGCATCCGGCTTATTTGTCGTTTGTGCTGGAACACATCGCGGTACCGCTCGCCGGTAATGCTTGGTGGGCATTGACGGTGACGATGGTGGTGTATGTCCCATTATTATTGTGGCGCTGGCACACCGAGGAACAGGAGCTGTGTGTTAAATTCGGGGACAGCTACCGGACATATCAACGTGAAGTAGGCGCTTGGTGGCCGCGCTTGTCAGCGTGGCGGCACCGGCCCGAAAAAGTTACATAACGACAGTGAATGTAGTTTATTATTTCCTCGTGCTGCTCAACGCGGCGCTGTTCTTAGGCGTCGCGATCATCACCTATTTACAAAACCGATATCACCGGGCTGGAGTGTATGGCTCGCTAGCGCTGGTAGTCACAGGCTTGTGGTTGGTTGGATTTGCACAATATTACCGGCCGCTGCCGGGGCCAACCGCTTTGATTTGGGCAAAAATTACGTTGACCTTGGGTGTAATGGCGACGCCGCTAGTCATGCAATTACTGTTTGCACTGACTGAGCGCCAAGGTCGCTGGCAAAGATGGGTTGTTGGCACCTGCTACCTGACTGGCTTGGTGTGCGTGTGGTTGCTGTGGAACAATCACTTGCTGACGGGCATACGATCGGCACCTTACTTAGATCATTATGTGCGCTACAATCGCACTTGGTATCTGTTTTTAATCGCGCATATCGCCTTGTGGCAATGGGCCGGCGCAGGAATGCTACTCTATTTCGCCGCGCAAGCGGTGGGCTACAAACGCATGCAGCTGATCTACTTTTCCTTCGCTTGGATTGTGTGGTTGCTTACCGGTAATGGCATCATTGTGCCCATCGAATACGAGGTGCATGTGCCGCCGTTTGGGTTTTTGCTGATGCCGCTGGATACATTGCTCATCGGCTATGTCATGACCCGCGCGCGACTCGCCGATTTCAACGTTGTCGCCGCCCGCAGCTTGTTGCATGCGGCTATGTTGTTTTTGATTGTGGCTACCAGCTTGCTTTTCATCGGAACCATTAGCTTGCTCGCGCCCGGCTTCATGACTCAAAAGCAAGTATTGTTCACCATTGGCTTGGTCATGGTCATCGGGTTAAGCCTCACTACAGTCTTGCCGCGATTCCTGCCATACGCCGAACACGTCGTGCAGGAACGGTTTTTTGCCGGGCGGTTCGGTTATCAAGATGTGTTGACAGACCTGATCCGGGAATTAAGCAGTGAAAGCACGGTGGAGACACTGCTGAACCGTGTGGCGACAACCATTCAGAGTCAGATGCAGGTATCCCGCGTGATGATTTTCTTGCAAGACCCATTGCTCAGCGAATACCGGCTGCGCGCCCAAAGTGGCGTACCGGCTGAAGAAAATAAACATATTACCTCACTGGTTGCAGACGACCCGGTTATCTGCTGGCTGCTGGCGAAGCAAGATGTCTTGGTGCGAGAAGAACAGATGCGGACAATGGCTTCGCCGGCATGGAAGGAGTTGGCGCAAACTTTGGATCGGATGAGCATCGCGGTATGTGTACCAATGTTGCGGGATGCGAAGCTAACCGGCGTGTTGTGTCTCGGCGGCAAAGCCAACCACACAATGTTTTTCAGCAGTGATTTAAAGTTACTGACCACTTTGGCCACTGATATGGCGCTCAGTGTGCATTACCGGCGCATTGAGGAACAAGCCATTCATCACAATAAACTGATCACGCTTGGAACGTTATCCGCCGGCATCGCTCATGAAGTCCGCAATCCACTGTCATCCATCCGCACCTTTGCCCAGTTGTTGCCGACCAAAATTAATGACCCGGACTTTACCAACGAGTTCAGCAAAATTGTGATTCAAGACGTGGATCGCATCACTCGAGTAATTCAAAGCATGCTATCATTCGCACGGCCAGGCACTGTGAACATCGGCAATTACAGCGCCTCGGAATTAATCGACGAGGCGTTGATATTGACTCAATCCCGGCTGCGCAGCAAAAAGATTCAAGTGACCAAACTTTCACCTGATCCGCTGACATTGTGCGTAGATAAACAACAAATTCTCCAAGTCCTGCTCAACATTATTAACAATGCAATTGACGCGTTGCCGGATGGCGGCGAAATTCGTGTTACCACCGGCACCCATAAAACCGAAGGTCAATCCGAATTACCAAACCAGCGGTTTGGTGTTATTGAGATTGCCGATAGCGGTCCCGGTATTCCGGTCGCCGTACGCACACGACTGTTTGATCCATTTTTTACGACCAAACACGATGGCACTGGCTTGGGGTTATCCATTTCGCAAAAAATCGTCCGCGACCATAACGGCTATATCACCGTCTCCAGCGTCGAAGGTCTGGGGGCGGCTTTCCAAGTTCATCTGCCACTGGATTGACCTGTTAACTAGTCGGTATTTAAGTGTTTACATTCCCGGCCATTTTTGTACACTACGGCTAGTGAAGAATTGGTTAGTTATAGACTGAGTTCTCAAGGAGGAACTTAGAATCTGAGGTTATCGTTCTCCACCAACGAATTGGTCTATGCGTTTCAAACATAGCCGGCGTGTTGTTATTACCGGCATCGGCGTTGTTAGCCCAGTCGGCATCGGCGTTGAGCCGTTCTGGAAAAATGTTGTCGCGGGTGTCTCCGTTGCTGCGCGCTCAACTGCGTTGGCTCAAGCCAAATGCCCGTGGCAAGTCGCCGCCGAAGTCCACGATTTTCAACCCGACCAGTGGCTCGGCCGTAAAGAAGCCCGGCGTATGGATCGACTCGCCCAGTTCGGCCTCGTCTCCTCACTCATGGCCGTGGAAGATGCCAAACTCGATTTTACCAAGGAAAATCCCGAACGTTGTGGCGTTTCAGTGGGCACCGCCCAAGCCGGCATGCTTTTTGGTGCAAAAGAATATGACGCCTACAAAGAAAAAGGCGTCGGTGCCGTCAGCCCATATCTTGGAATCGCTGTTTTTACCGGTTCAACAGGCGGCCTCATTGCCATGCATCATGGCCTCAAGGCTCCGTGCCTCACAATTTCAACCGGTTGTGATTGTTCCACCGCCGCCATCGCCCATGCCGCCGACCTTATCAGCCGGGGTGATGCCGATGTGATGCTGGCCGGCGGCTCCGATGCACCGATCCATCCGATCATCGTCGTCTCCTTTGGCACAGTCTACGCCCTCACTTCCCGAAACGACGAACCTAAAAAAGCCTCGCGCCCATTCGACGCCAAACGCGATGGGTTCGTCATCGGCGAAGGCGGTTGCATCGTCGCGCTGGAAGAATTGGATCACGCTCGCCGCCGCGGTGCCCACATTTACGCTGAAATGATCGGCTGGGCCGGCACCTGCGATGCCCATCACATGTGCCACCCCGATCCCACTGGCGAACAGGGCGCCCGCGCCATGCAACTCGCGCTCACTCATGCCGGTATTCGGCCCAACCAAGTGGATTATCTCAACGCCCACGGCACCTCCACTCCGCTTGGCGATAAAGCCGAAACCGTCGTTATCAAAAAAGTTTTCGGTGACCACGCCTACAAGCTGCCAGTCAGTTCCACTAAATCTACCCTTGGCCACCTGCAAGGCGCTTGTGGCTCCTCCGAGGTTGCCGCCTGTTGCCTCGCTATTCGCGATAACGTCTTGCCGCCGACCATTAATTACGAGTTTCAAGATCCCGACTGCGACCTCGACTACGTTCCCAACACAGCCCGCCGCCGCCGCGTGAACATCGCCGCTAGCAACTCCTTCAGCTTCGGCGGTCGCAATACTGCCGTCGTACTCCGCCGGCACACCGGCAACGGCAATGGTTCTGGTAAACCCGTCGTGCCAGTCACCCACAACCTCGACCTGCCGCCGGCAAGAGGGGAAACATGAAAACTGCCTTGCTGCTCACCACTGCCACCGATGCCCGGCAATTCTTCACCGAAGCCCTTGGCCCACACTTCAACCTTGTCCTTCTCGAGCCCCCGGCCGAACCGGACCGCGCCCGGTTTGACGCGCTATTTGAAACCTGGCTACGGCTGGTGGACACAGTGTTGGTTGATGCTGTCTCGCTTGGCGAGTCTACGCGCTGGGCGTTGGAATCACTGGCCGGCACGCGACTGGCGGAACACCAGACCGTCGTTGTCCGCCTCACTGCCAACCAACGTGACAATTACCAACTCGAACCCGACTGGTTGAGTATTGCCGCCACCGGTGATCAGGAGCAGTTGCGGCACAGCCTGTTGACTTTCCTCGAACTGCGCGAGGCACAATGCAAACTCAAACGCGCCAATGCAGCTCTCGGCCGGCAATCCGCCAAAACCAGCGGGGACTCACATCCGGCCGGCACGCCACTCGTCCCGGCCGCCGACCTGCTACGTTACCGGGATGCGCTCCGTAACATCGGTCAGGTCCTCGGCAAAAATCTTGACGAACGCGAGTTGCTCACCGAATTCCTAAATTTCGTGCGCGGGCTCCTCAGTGTCGGCAAGCTCGCGTTGTTCACCCGCCAGTATCACAACGATTTATTCACCGACCGGCTGACACTTGAAGACCGGCAACTGACCATCGCCAGCAGCCACGGCATTGCACCGAACGTCGTCGAACATCTGCGTCTCAATCTTGATTTCGGTATTGCCGGCCGGCTGGGCCGGGAAGCCAAACTCCTGCGTTGCGCCGCGCAGGCTGACGCGCTCGCGCCGGACCATGACCCACAAATCGCACGCGAGTTTGATTTGCTCGGCGCGGAAGTTGTCGTGCCAATGTTCGACAACGACCAATTGCTCGGCGCGTTGGCCTTCAGCGGCAAAGTCACCGGTGAGCCACTCGCCAACGAGGAGTTGGAACTGGTTTATCATTTGCTCGCGCAACTGGCGCAAGCCATCCGCAATCTGCACCTCCAAGCCAAGCTCGTCGGCCAACAGCGGTTCATGGGCGAAGTGCTGGCCCACGCCCAAAGCGCCGTCATCGTCGTCGGTCAGGACGACCGGATTCTCTGCGCGAATCGCCGTGCGCGCCGGCTGCTGGAGCTGGGTGATGGCGAACTGGTGGGACACCGGTCCAACTGCTTGCCACCGTGCGTCGGCGACGTATTGTTCCAAGTCTTGCAGACCGGCGAGGAAATCCGGCAACACGAAGTTCACCTGCCACGCAACCACCGGCCGTTGAGTGTCAGCGCGACACGGTTCTCGATGAGTCTGGGCGACACGGAAGGATTGGTGGCGGTGGCATTGGTGGAAGACTTAACAGAGGCGAAACTCCAGCAAGCCCACGAACGCGAGCTGGCTGACAAGGAATTTTTCACGCGGCTGGCGGCACGGCTGTCGCACGAACTAAAAAATTCGCTCGTCTCAATCAAGATTTACGCGCAGTTGTTGCCGGAGCGCTACGATGATCCAGAATTCCGCACACAATTCCGCGGCATCGTTTCCAGTGAAGTCAACCGCGTGGATTTGCTCGTGCAAAACCTCACGTTCTTCACCCGTCCATTGGTGCTGGTATATGAAGAAGTCAACACTGATGAACTGCTCGACACGTGTTTTCGCAAACTGGCCACCGAGTTCTCACAAAAACGGCTGTTACAAGTGAATCTTGCCGGCCAGAAAACATCTCCCGGCGAAGCCGACTTGCCGGTTGTGACTTTGAGAAAGAATTTTGACATCCCAAGTCAGATTGAAGGTGACATCATCCGTCTGGAACAAGCTTTTGAACACATCCTTCGTAACGCGCTCCAATCATTGCCGCAAGGTGGCCGACTCACAGTCAGTGCCTCCGAAGCCGGCCCTGCCGACTTTCCCGATGGTCAATTACCGGCGGATGGCGCGCTCCGCCTTGACTGGCAGGATACCGGCGAAGGCATCGCGCTTGACCAGTTGTCACACATCGCCGAACCATTTATCACAACCCGCAATGTCGGCGTCGGCCTCGGCTTGACCATCGTCAAACGCATTATTGAGCGCCATGGTGGCCGGCTGACGGTTGACAGCACGCTTGGTGTCGGCACAAAAGTCACGGTGATATTGCCGCGTAAATCACAGCCACATCCTGAAGATCATATCATTGAAGAGGCCACAATCCGTACCGTGGCCCCGGTTCCGGTCATGACGCCGGCGCCGGCAGTTTCCCAGTTGTAAACGGAGTCCCTATGCCCCGCGCCAAAATATTGTGCATTGACGACGAAGCCAGTCCGCGCGAGTCGTTGCGGTTCATCCTCAAGGACCGCTACCAGGTTGTCACGGCTGATACCGGCAAGACCGGCCTCGACACGTTACGAACACAAGGCCCATTTGATCTGGTACTACTGGACATGAAGTTGCCGGACTACAATGGACTGGAAGTGCTCGCCCAAATCCGCCGCGATGCGCCGGCGGTACCGGTCGTCATGGTCACTGCCATCGCCGAACCGAAGCCGGCCGTGCAAGCCATTAAACTCGGCGCTGCCGATTATTTGACCAAGCCATTCGATGTTGACGAAATCCGGTTGGTCGTCGAACGCGTGTTGCGTGAGCGCACTTTAACCAAATCAGCCGCCATCAGCGTGCCGGAGGAAACACCGCAAGAAATGATCGGCTCCAGCGGCGCCATGCGGCAGGTCTTCGCGTTGATTGATCGGATTAAAGATGCCGACGCTTCTGTGCTTATTACCGGCGCCACCGGTACCGGCAAGGAACTTGTCGCGCGTGCACTCCATTTTCGCAGCAGCCACCGGACCGGGCCGTTTGTGCCGGTGCATTGCGCGGCAATTCCAAATGAGTTGCTGGAGAGCGAACTATTCGGCCACGAAAAAGGAGCCTTTACCGGCGCGGTTCAGCAACGCATCGGCATGTTCGAAGCCGCACATGGCGGTACGCTGTTCCTCGATGAAATTGGCGAGTTGCCGCTGGCGACACAAAGCAAACTTCTCCGCGCCATTCAGGAGCGAGAGATTCGTCGCGTCGGCAGCCAGCAGACGATCCATATCAGCGTCCGGCTGGTCTGCGCCACTAACCGCGATCTCGAAGCCGAGGTCAAACGCGGCGCATTCCGCGAAGATTTGTATTACCGGATCAACGTCGTACCGGTGAAGTTACCGTCATTGTGCGAGCGGCGCGAGGACATCCCATCGTTGGTGCTGCACTTCGCGCAACGATTCGCGACTGAGTTGAAGCGCTCAGCTCCCCATTTCACGCCCCAGGCGCTGGAGCGGTTTGTGAACTACGATTGGCCCGGCAACGTCCGCGAATTAGAGCACGCGCTCGAACGATTGTTAATCACCTGCGACGCCGCGCTGATTGACGTGACGCACTTGCCGCCGTTAATCGCAACGGCGGAACCGGAGTTGGTTGGCGCCGGGTCGGCAATCGAATTGGCTGCTGGTGAATTGGATTTGCCAAAGCTGACTGCGCACCTCGAACGGCAAGCGATTGAGAAAGCATTGCAGCGTAGTGGCGGCGTGATTAGTGAGGCAGCACGGATGTTGCGCGTGACACGTCGGATCTTGCGATACAAGATGAATCAACTTGGCATAGCCGTGGCAGCGACGGAAATGAACGCGCAGAAATGACTTTGGTCGTTCATTTTTGTTCATTTTAACCTGCCGCCTCGTAGCAAACTGCCACCGGTGCTAGTTGGCATCCGTCTTGCTAGTTAGTAGAACATAATGAAAATTCTGACATGCAGACAATGTGGCATAATGGTAGCGCTCACTGCTGGTTTCGTCGCGACTAGCTCAGTTTGGGCGCTTGGTTGGCGCAATCCAGACCAAGACGCGCGGGCAACCGGACAGGGCGAGGCATTTGTAGCGCAGGCCGATGATGCATCGGCGATTTATTACAACCCGGCCGGCTTGACACAACAGACTGGCACGGAAGTGACCAGTGGTGGATATTTCGATTTTGCCGGCAGCAAGTTGAACAATACAGTAAATAATACAACCACGTCATTTCTGCCGCATTTCTATTGTGCGACAGATTTTGGTAAGACCAATTCACCATGGCGCGTGGGCTTGGGGTTCAACGTCCCGTTCGGCAGCCAAGCCAGTCCAGACGGTCACTTCCAAAACCAAGTCACCAAAAGCAGCCTTGCAGTGTACAACATCGCACCGTCAGTTGCTTACCGGTTTAATGAGCATTTTTCGCTTGGCGTTGATTTGAATATATACCACGGTGATACGACGTTCGAACAGGAAGTCGCTGCATTTGGCAATGCGGTCTACCATTTTCAAGGCGATGGTAACGCCGTTGGCGCAACGGTCGGAGCGCTCTATAAGTTCAACGACAGGCACAGTGTTGGCGTGGTATATCGCAGTCCGTTCACGATCGACTTTACAGGTTCTGCTTCATTACACTCTTTTGTTCCAAATACACCGGCGCACGCATCCATTAACTTACCGCAATCGGTCGCGATTGGTTACGCGTACCGGCCAATCCCGAAGTTAAAGCTCGAAGTGGACGTGGAATGGACCAACTGGGATCCGTTGAACACCGTGCAGTTGGACGCCGGCCCGCTTCTCAGCACTTCGCAGGCGTATAATTACAAAGACAGTTTTTTCTACGAGTTCGGTGCGCAATATGAATTAAATGAACATTGGACGGTGCGTGCCGGTTACATTTTCTCCGAGAACACCGTGCCAGATAGCACGTATTCGCCAGTAGAACCGGACGCGGATCGGCATGTACTCAGCGTCGGTCTGGGCTACAGCATCAAGTGGCTTCAGGTGGATGTCGCATACCAGTACAGTTTTACTGATAATCGCACCGTGACTGGCTCACCCAATAATGGAATTAGTGACGGCAATTGGACCAGCGATGGTCACATGATAATGCTCACCAGCACGCTTAAATTTTAACACCATGACAACCACACTCGAACTTCCACCATTGCCGGTCTTGACACCGGTTGCCAAGCCGGTTACACCGGTATCAGTGCCGGCAACACGCAAGCCAGTATTGCTGATTGTGGACGATGAAGACGGGCCGCGCGAATCGTTGCGGTTTGTGTTCAAGGATCGTGTGCAGTGCGTTACGGTGAACTGCGGGCGTGCTGGGATTGCGTATGCTAAGTCCAATCCGGTGGATGTGGCGATTCTCGACATCCGGATGCAGGACATGACTGGCGTGGACGTGCTGCGCGAATTAAAAGCGCACGACCCAAGCATTGAGTGCATTTTGCTAACCGGTCACGAAACATTGGAAACGGCGCGTGCCGCGGTACACTTGGGCGCTTCCGAGTATTTGAACAAGCCGTTTGATGTTTTTCACATCCGCGAAGTTGTGGATGGTTGTCTGGCGCGCCGGCAACAAAAGCGTCAAGCAACCGAAAAAATACAGACGCTCCAGAAACTGAACCAAGATTTGTCCCACGCCGTCGCTGATCAATCGCGCAATACCACTGCCTCCGTGTTATCGGCCGGCGTGGTACATGAGTTAAACAATCCGCTGAGCATCATTGCCGGCTACATCCAACTCCTTGACCGTGATCTCGTCAAGTTGAGCGAAGGCGATGCCAGCGCCACCCACAACATCCAGCACCGGTTTTCCACAATTCAACGTGAAATTCAGCGTTGCAAGGAAATTGCTGAACGGTTTCTCCGATTCTCGCGGGCACCCCGGCTCCAAACTGAGATCATCAACGCCGTGCCGCTGCTAGAAGACACTGCATTGCTCCTGCGTGCCCATCCGTCGCACGGCCAATGCCGGATTATTGCCCACGCGATTGAGCCGGCTCTTGCCGTCCAGGCTAATCCGGTTGAGCTTATGCAGGTACTCATCAATATTGGCATCAACGCATTGCAAGCGATGAATGGCCAAGGCACACTTCTGTTTACCGCCGAACGCTCTCCCGCGCCGGTAAATCCGATCTTCCGCGCACCGACTTACGATTCACATCGCCCATTCGTACGCTTTGCGATAACCGATACCGGTTGCGGAATTGCACCTGAAAATATCGCAAATATTTTTACTCCGCATTTCACCACGAAACCCAATGGTACCGGCATGGGATTAGCTATCGTGGCTGATATCGTCAGCAAGACTGGCGGAGCCATTGAAGTTCTTAGCTCTGCCGGCAATGGCACAAACTTTAATCTCTATCTGCCATTCGCCGCCTGATCTGTAACCGGGCTGGGCTTACTTCTTGTCCACTGGTTCAGATTGTGGCCGAGGCTGCCGGACTTCATCGATTTGTTTCACAAGCGCGTTGTATTTTGCGACCACGGCGTTGCGGTCTTCGATGGCTTGATTGAGCCGTTGTAAAAAAGTGTCCCGTTGCGACGCGACAGTTTTAAGAATTTCATTTTGTTGTCGAATATTTTCGTTGGCCTGCGCCAACGCATTTGTCAGTCGCTGATTTTCGATGTGGCCAGTGGTGATTTCGGTACGGTTGCTTTGCAATGTGCTCCGCAACTCAGTCAGCCGCGCGTCCATTTGCACTAGCTGCTGATCCAACACCACAACAGAATTGGTGGCGCGCTGGATTTCCGCCGTTTGGTCGGCAATGGTTTGCGAAAACGCTGTCAACATTCGGTGTTGTTGCACTTGATCGTGCCATTGCCAGGTGCATAAACCGCACAGCCCGAGCGCCAATATGATCAGCAGATGTTGGAGAAAGTTTTTCATCAACGAGCAGCCTCCACGGTTTTTACTGCAATCGCAACTTTGCTGATACCGGCGCGGCGGACAAAGTCGAGCACGCCAATGATGGAACCGTGCGTCGTCTCCCGGTGGCCTTGGATGTACACCGGCCAGTTTGCATTACCGGCCAGCTTGTCTTTTAGAAATCGACCCAGCTCCGGAAATGTCGTTGCCTGACCATCAATGGCAACCTGTCCAAACCGGTCCACGGTCACTGTGGTCATCGCCGGCTTCGTGGTCGCGGTAGCCAAGGTTGCCGTCGGCAAATCGGCTTTGATGCTCAACAAATGCTGCCGCTGCAAACTGACCAGCATAAATGCCGCCAGCAGAAAAAACATGATGTCAATTAGCGGAATGATTTCCAATCGACCGTGTTTTTTTGGAAGTGGCGAGATGATTTTCATAGTTGTTGGGCAACAACGGTGAAGGCCACTTTTTGGATGCCGGCTTTGCGAACGAGATCAAGCACGCCGACCATATCACCGTGCCGGGTTTCGGAATCACCACCAATACAGACTGGCAGCTGTGGATTCAACTGCGTCCGATTCGACAACACACTGGTCAGCTCCGTCGGCGTGACCGGTTTCTTTTCCACCCAAATCCCGCCGGCCTTGTCCACTACGATGTGCAACAAATCTGGCCCGAAATCCGATTGCGCTGCGATTGCCGGCGGCAGATCCACGTGAACATTCTCCACCTTTGTCATGCTCAGGCTGACCAACATGAACGCAGCCAGCAGGAAAAACATGATGTCAATCAGTGGAATGATCTCGATACGCGTGCGCTTGCCGGGAATTGGCGAACTGATGTGCATGCTGGCGTCTAGGCTTCTTCCTCGACTTGCTGCCGGCGCCGGGTGCGATTCAGCAGCACCTCAACGTTCGATGCCGCCGTCTCCAAATCGTATTGCAACGCCGCCACTTTACCGCTGAAATAGTTCAACGGCACCAGTGCTACAATCGCGATGCACAACCCGCAGGCAGTTGCAATCAATGCTTCGCCGATACCGCCAGTCACCTTCCCAACCGCCAACTCCGCACTGCCGAGCGACGTGAACGACCGCATGATGCCGGTCACTGTGCCAAGAAGCCCAAGCAACGGTGCCAACGTCACCAACGTGTCCAACACCGGTAAGAATCGCCCTGCCCGGCGCAACACCGCCCCACCCGCCGCCTGCATTGCGATCTGCAACGACGTTTCGTGATCATTCAATCCGTGATCTACCATTTGCACGACCGGATCGTTCGCACTTTTGGCCAACTGTGCCGCGCCTTCCACGTCACCTTTGTGTAGCGTGTCAAAAATCTGCCGCAACCGGGCTGGCTCGCGCAACCGCGTCTCGCGCCACCACCAAACCGTACGCTCCCCGACAACCGCGACCAGCACGACCGCGCACACCAGAATCGGCCACATAACCGGGCCGCCCCGCTGAAATAATTCCACCACAATGCTAGCTGTCATTTTTCAATCCTCTCGTTTCCGGCTCACTGCAAGCGAAACACAATCGGTGATTCGAACATTCGTTTACCAAGCGCCGGGCCAAAATACCAAGTCTGCTTTACCGCCGCAACCGCCGCCGTATCCAGCCGTCGGTAACCTGACGACTCACGGATGCTCACAGTCGTTACCTTACCGGTTGCGTCCACCTCAATCAACAAAACCACCATGCCTTGCTCCCGCGCCCGCATTGATTCCAATGGATACCCCGGTGCAGGCCGGGAGCCTCCGCTACCAGTCGCTCCGACTGATTCCATTTTGGCCGGGCTAAGCGGCGCGACGCCGTGCATCGGGTTGGCCGGTGGCGCCTGCGCTAGACTGGCCGGCACCAATACATTGCCGACCGTCGGCACGGCAAATACCACGTCCGGCGTATCGAGCGTTACTGCCACCATTGGCCCACCCACGCTGGCTTCACTGGTCCCATCGCCCGGCGCATCAGCGGCTAGCGTTTGCACCGGTAGGATTACCGGTTCAATAATGGTGGCAACTGCTTCGGTGGCCGGCACCGATCTGGTTTGAATAACAATCGGGCGCGACTTCAATCCGAGCAAGCCGATGAACAGAAACGCTGCGCAAATGGAATTGACCCAAGCCAACACCCGGTTGGCCTCGACGGCATCAGGCTCGAAACAAAACCGCGTCAGTGCGGCGACACGCTCATTGGGCTGGTTATTCATCGGCTGAGTTCTCGCAGCTTACCGGGATTCCGCGCCGGCACAAGCGCGAAACACAAAACCCCTGCCGACCGAAGCCGGCAGGGGTTGAGGTGAGTCTGCGAAGTGGTTACTTCACAACGACGTTGCTGGCTTTCGGCCCTTTTGGAGAGTCAACCAGTTCAAATTCCACGGTCTGCCCTTCCTCCAGATTCTTAAACCCGTCACCGCCCACTGAGGAGTAATGCACAAACACATCCGCTCCTCCTTCTTGTTGGATAAAACCAAAACCTTTTTTCGTGTCGAACCACTTCACTTTGCCTGTTGCCATAACTTGTACTCCGTTGCCTTTCTTCGTTGATGTCTGCGTGCACAAAAACAAACCGCTCCGAGCACTTCGGAGCGATTGCGCACTGTCCAAAGACTACCTCGTGAATCTATAAAATACCGGCAGCTTGTCAATACCGGATTGAACCCGTACATAAATCATGACGATTATTACCGGCAACAGCTTGTTTTCGTGGTAAGTTAAATATGTCCTCAACCAAAAGAAAGATATCATACCGATGTATCGACTACACGCCGGGCCACGATTTGAATACCGCGAACAGGAAAATCAGCGAGTACGGAGTTCGCCCTGCCTTTCGGAGAAATTTCCAAAGCTGAAGGCATTAACCGTAGAACTCGGGCACTACGACTCAACAGGGACGTCAAAGAACAGCCAGATTAGGTTTACGCCAAATCTCGACAATGCCCGGTCGATCTTTCGCATTGATTGCCCTAATGATGCGTGCATCGGTGGGGACTTCGATCTCTCCGCGACCATTGCCAAAGCCGTCGCGCAGCGCCAGACCACGGTCAAGACCGAATTGTGCTGCAAAGGCTGGCAAAGCAAGACCACGATCAACACAGTGCATTGCCACAACATCATGCGCTGCACACTCAGCTTGAAGTATTGACCCGTGCCGCCGGCCGATCAGAGCAATTCGATATTCCGCGACGGCGCGCCGTGGCGTTCGAGCGCTGGGATGTAATTATAAATCGGCAGATCGGGCGGCATGGCCGGGTCCCAACAGCCAAACACCCGGCCAGCCAGTGTGCCGAAGAGCGCGTTGCCGACTGGCTTGAGGTGGGCCGGGTCGCGCATGATGGTCCGGTAAGTCGCCAAGTCCTCTTTTTGCCACGCAGAAAACCACGAATATTGATCAATCAGACCGGACTCGGTGGCAGTGGCGACTTGGCGAACGACATCCATGTAATTTTCGAATCCCTCACCAGCTTCCGGTAAGAAGGCATAGTAGGTTTGGAAGGCAACAACGGCACTGGCGGCGCACAGGATGTCTTTAAGCTTGCGCAAATTTGACTCGAAGTCGGCTAGAGCGTGCCGTTGGAAAAAATCATTGCCGCCGATGGTAATAATAACGAGGTGCGGGTGAATCGGCAAGACATCGCGATGGATGCGCTTAAGAAGATCGGCGGCCGTGTTGCCACCGATACCGGCATTCATCGACTGCACGTGTTGGCCGACAGAAGCGCGGAAGATGCAGGACAACCAGCAAGGCCAACCATGCCGGCCTTCGCAGCTCCACCCAATTTCAGTATTACTCGAGCCAAACGCAACGACGCGGAAACTTTCTTGGCCGCGTTTCTCACGCCAGTGTTTCATCAGGATTGGAAGTTGATTCATAATTACGGCGCGTACGTTAACGGGCTTGACGGAATTGTCAATCCCGCGCCGATTTGATACTACCGGTCAATATGAAAACAATGGATTGGATGTGGTTTAGTTCGTGGGATTAGGTGCAGGATTTTTGGCGGGTTGGCTGGGCATTGGTGGCGGAGCATTGTGCCGATTGCCATCGCGGCTGCCGGTAAGCTTTGGATCGCCGGCAAGGTGAATTGGCAAATGGCGGGACCGATGATGGTAGCCGGCCTCGTCGGAGGCGTACTCGGCACGTGGATGCTCGATAAGGTATCAACCGACTGGACTAAGCGTGCGCTGGCAATTTTTCTAGTCTATTCCGCCGTGCGCTTGTGGATTACAACGATACGAGCCAGATAGAATCTGCTACTTGTCGCCACGCAGCTTGCCGGTAACCAGCGGGATGATGTCAGCGATTTTGATGCGTTCCTGCTGCATCGTGTCGCGGTCGCGAAGCGTGACGGTGTCGAGTAGCTCCGGACCTTTTTCGCCGAGCGTATCGAAATCCACGGTCACACACCACGGCGTGCCTTGTTCGTCTTGGTACCGGTAGCGTTTGCCGATGTTGCCGCGGTCGTCCCATTCGGTGGTGAAGTGCGGCTGAAGCAGATTGAAAACTTGCCGGGCTTTTTCTACGAGCGGCGGTTTGTTGCGGAGGAGTGGGAAGACGGCGACTTTGACCGGCGCGATGCGTGGGGCGAACTTCATGACGATGCGGACATCGCCGGGCGCGATTTCTTCCTCGGTGTAGGCGGCACAGATCAACGCGAGACAGATGCGGTCAACGCCGGCACTCGGTTCGACGACGTGTGGGATGTATTTCTCCTTCGATTCGTCATCGAAATATTCCATGCTCTTGCCGGAAAATTTCTGGTGTTGGCTAAGGTCGAAATTGCCGCGGGCGGCGATGCCTTCGAGTTCCTGCACGCCAAACGGGAAGGCGAACATCACGTCCACGCAGGCGCTGGCGTAGTGGGCAAGCTCCTCTTTTTTGTACTCGTACAGGCTGAGCTTGTTGGCCGGCAGGCCGATGGTTTCGTACCACTTCAACCGTTCTGCGACCCAGGTCTTGTGCCAGTCGGCGTCGGTGCCGGGCTTGATGAAGAACTCCAATTCCATCTGCTCGAATTCCCGGCTACGGAAGGTGAAGTTGCGCGGGTTGATCTCATTGCGGAACGCCTTGCCGATTTGCGCGATGCCGAACGGAATCTTTTGCCGTGACACGCTGAGGACATTCTGGAATTGCACAAAAATCACCTGGGCGGTTTCAGGGCGGAGGTAGACCTTGTTGGAGTCATCCTTTACCGGTCCGGCATGGGACTCGAACATGAGGTTGAACTGCCGGGCCTCAGTGTAGTCGTGCGGACCGCCTTCGGGGCATTTGGTCTCCGGTAACTGGTCGGCGCGCCAGCGGCCTTTGCATTTCTTGCAGTCCACCATCGGGTCGCTGAATGAGGTGACGTGGCCGGAAGCTTCCCAGACGCGCGGATGCGTGATAATCGTGCCGTCAATGCCAACGACGTCGGTGCGGCGGCGGACGGTGTCATTCCACCACGCGTCGCGGACATTGCGTTTGAGTTCGGCGCCCATCGGGCCGTAGTCCCAGAAGCCGTTGATGCCGCCGTAGATTTCGCTGGATTGAAAGACAAAGCCGCGCCGTTTGCAGAGCGCGACGATCTTATCCATGAGATTGACTGGTTTGGTGTCCGCCATAGTGAAGCGGACTATGGCGAAAGGTTTCCGGCAAGTCAAGGTTACGGCGGTTTTGTGCTTGCGTTGGTTGCACCAGTCGACTACCAGTACGGCAAAATTGCGTAGAAAACCTATGAGCCGATATCTAAAACTTTTGCTGAGTACGTTGCTGGTCACGGCATTGTTTGCGCCGGGAAGCCTTCTGGCAGCCGCACCAACCACACCAGCCAAAAAGGAAAAGAAGGTTAAAATTTATGCTAAAATTGCCGCCTTAGATACCGTCAAAAACACAATCACGATTACAGATACGAACGGCAAAGACACGCAATACACCGTGTGTCAAGGCACGACGATTTTCTTGGACGGTAAATTCGTCAAATTTACTGATCTGATTGCTGACCTAAGGGTTGACATCAGTGCCAGCGGAGGCAAGCTTTCGCGCATTGACGCCTTCACACCACCGGAGGAAAAAGCCGATAAAGCTCCAAAACCAGCCGGCCCTGCTCCCAAGGAAAAGAAAACTAAAACTCCTGCCAAAATTGCCGCCTTGGATACCGTCAAAAACACTATTACGATTACAGATGAGGACGGTAAAGACATACAGTACACGGTGAATCGTGGTACGACAATTTCACTGGACGGCAAATCAGTTAAATTTGCTGAATTGATGGTTGGCCTGCGCGTGGAAATTAACACCAGCGTTGGGAAATTGACCCGTCTGGAAGCCTCCACGCCGCCGGCAGATAAGAAAAAGTAATCCAGAGAGGCACAGTTCTTGGTCGGCAGCGTCGCGCACTATTACCGGCGCTGATGTCGGGCGAAGCTGGCTCGCAACTCATCCGGCGTACAGGTCGCCGTGCCGACCTTGCCAACGACGATACCAGCGGCGTGATTCGCAATTTCCGCCGCCTCGACTGGCTGGGCACCGGCCGCCAATGCCAGCGTCAGCGTCGCAATCGCCGTGTCACCGGCGCCAGATACATCAAACACTTCCTGCGCCACCGTCGGGATGTGATGCGGTTTCTGACCGGATCGGAACAAACACATGCCATGTTCGCCGAGCGTAATCAGCAGATTTTCCGGACGCCATTGCCGGAGCAATTTCGCACCGCATTTGAGCAACGGCGCATCGGCCAGCACATCATCGAGCGGGGGCTGATTGGTCAGGCCGGCGGCGGCAAAGGCTTCGGCTCGGTTGGGCGTGATCGCGGTTAGTCCGGCATACCGGAGCAGATGCTTGGCGTTCGGGTCTGCGGTGGTGATCTTGCCGGCACGTTGTGAGGTGCGGTGCATCGTATTCAACACCGATTGCGTCAACACACCTTTGCCGTAATCCTCGAAAATCACTGCCGCACCTGCCGGCAGCTGCGTTTGAAAATTCCCGAGCAACTGTTGCTGCAAGGCCGGGCTGAGTGGTTGCGTCTGTTCCTTGTCGAACCGAACAATTTGTTGATGCTGTGCGACAACGCGGGTCTTGACAGTCGTGGGCCGGTCGACGTCCACAACTAAACTATCAATTCCGACACCCTCTTCGCGCAACAGTTCGCCGAGTTGCTCACCGGCGCTATCTTTGCCGATGCTCCCAAACACGGTCACATTGCCGGTCAAGGCGCGGAGATTGCGCGCGACGTTGGCTGCGCCGCCGGGAAAGAACGATTCGCGTTGGACTTCAACGACCGGGACCGGCGCTTCCGGCGAAATGCGCACAACCCGGCCCCAGATGAAATGATCAAGCATTACGTCGCCAACAACGAGGATGTGTTGGTGAGCAAATTGGTGAAGGATTTTATTGAGCCGGTCGGTTTTCATGGGAGTTGCTCCATTACAGCTGCAGCCCAAAGCGGGACGAGCAGTTCGTGGTGGCCAATAAGGTAATAACCGTGGCCGCCTTTGTGCGTTGGTCGTTTTACGACGTTTTCGGTTGGCCGGTAATGGCGTTGCATGTCGAATGTTGCGGTCGTGAAATGATCCACAGTGTGGCCGAGGTTGCGGACGATGGTTAACGCCTTCAGAAAAACTTCCGGCAGAATCACCGCCGAACCGATGTTAATCACGACGCCGCCTTCGAGCTGCGCGACAACTGAGGCAAACTTCTGGAAATCAAGGTAGGTCGCTTCGCCAAGAACCGCGCCATCGGTAGTCGGGTGTTGGTGGATGATGTCAGTGCCGATGGCAATATGAACGGTGATCGGGATGTTGCCAGTCACGCCGGCATGCAGCAGACTGACTTCTTTACGCCGGCACGTACCTTTAACAATTGCCTCGCCGAGCGCGCGGCCGGCGCCGATGCCCTGCTGAACGCCGGCAGCAAGCGCGGCATTCATCAACCGACCAGTCTCATCGCCCATCCCAAAGCTGCCGTCATCAAGACCGCGCTGTACGTCTTCACTGGTTTCGCCGATGAGCGCCATTTCGAAATCATGAATCGCGCCGGCACCGTTGAGAGCGATGGCGTTGACGATGCCGCGCCGCAATAGTTCAATCAAGACCGGGTTGAGGCCGCACTTGATAACGTGGGCACCCATCATCAGGATTACCGGCCGGTGGTTACGGGCAGCGGTTGCAGTTGCGGACACGATGTCGCGGAAATCGTTGCCGGCAAGGATACGCGGCAACGAATCAAAAAATTGCGCAAAACTACCGCCGGTCTGCCAGACTTTGGCAAGGTTGCCGGCTTGGACCTTGTTGTCGCGTTCCCGGAGCGGATAGGTGCGGATGGCGGCGAAATCAAGAGGGGGGAAATCCATATCAACGCTGGGTAGGAATTCGTTTCATCAGAGTTGACGGTTCAATTCCGGCAAGCACCAGCTTGATGGTGCCATATTTCATCTCGGTGACCAGCATCAGCGGCAACTTACGTGCATCGTCGCTAACCCAAAACCACATCCGGCCGCCGCTGGCGGCAACGATGTTAAGAGTTGGTTTTGGCTCAATGCGCAATGCGGGTATATCGCCGGTCGCACGAAAGTAAAGTGTCTTGCGTTGGTCAGGGCACGCAGCCACATCATAGTGTTTGCCTGTCAGATTGACCGGCAGTCGGTTATCGTGGTTAAGTAGTAATGGTAGGGTGCGTATAAAATAAAATACCGATAGCACATCCTGTTCAGGACCAGTCAAGGCTACCGCGCTCAGTTGGCCATTGATAAGGTTGGTCGTAACGACTTGGCCGGCAGTGTAGTCATACCGGGAGTCTTCAGCACTGCGGCGCTTGCCTTCGCGGCGTGTCTGGCTAAATCGGCGCGTAAAGAAACCAGTCGTGTCCAACCAAGTCTCGATTTTACTTTCGACATGGTAAAGTAAATCCACAAAACCGGTTGTCTGCGCCTGCCCGACAATGTGGTAGCAGTCCTGACCATCAATCTGCTCAATACCAGCCACAGTCAACGTCGCATGCCCGGCTACAAACGGCCCCCAGAGGATGTCATACGTTAATTTTTCGCCAACGTGAAAAGACGATAGCCCAGTGGCGCGGACCGGTAATGCCATGGTCATCACAATAAAAAGCCACGTAATCGCAAGTTTCATTCCGAGTTACGTTAGTATAGAAACTGTCGGCGCGCCATTCAATGAAAAAGCCCGGCAAGACTTGCGCTTTTCCGGGCGTCGATTAAACTACTCAAATGTATAGATTTTATTGTTTTGTGTTTTTGTTGGCGACGGTGCTGCCGGCGCGCGCAGACGATTTTTCCGCCAGCAACAGTCTGGCCCGGCTTGACCAACTCAGCGCGTCGGTGCATGCATTGGAACAAAACGCGTCCAACGGCAGCATCCGGGCCGATTGCCTCACGGATCATCTGATTAAAATCGACAGCCTCACCACGCTTGTGCGCGGACTGATTGATACCCGGACGGATCATTTGGCGGCCGGTAACACCGCTGCGGCTGAAGGTGATTTGGTAATGATTCAAGCAGCTTGTGCCCGCGCCGAAAAAGCCGCTACCGACGCAGCAGATTGCCAAGGCACCGACCAATCCAAAAATCACCGCGCTTCATTGGCCGATGGCCCAGCCGTTTCAGCGCCGGCAACCAAACACGTTGCACCGCCACCGGTTATTCCGATTGACGATAAGGCGACCTGCTTGAAACAACTCAAATTCGCCGCCTTACTCGTTCAGGTAATGGACTTAGACACCGTGACCAACACACCGATACAGGCATTGACTCAAGCAGCAGTCGAACCGCTGAATGGTTGGCACGCGGAGGCTTGTGTGACGTTAGATACGTTTTGCGTTGTGATCGCGCGCGTTCTGAAACTCAAAGTCGCCGCGACAGCTGAGCCAGCTAGCTACGTTCAAGCAGTCCGCGACAGCGGTTTGCCGGTGGAGCCGCTGCTGCATCACCGGGTCTTATTTGAATCCGAAGTCCGCTTGTTTTTATCACAAGGTTACGCCGCGCCATTGGCAAGTTCCCGGCGGTTGCAGCCAGATTAGCAGCTGTGAAATAGCGTTGACGCATCACATTTTTTAGTGGTATATGCCAGTCACGTTCATGCAAGGAGGACGTGACAAAATGATGACGATTTCGAAGCAATTGATTCTCGCCGGCATTAGCGCGGCAGTTCTAGCTGGTTGTGCCACTGACCACAAAAACCTCAGGCCGGTGACCGGAACGGCACCTCAAAGCCAATTTATTAAGGGACTCGATGTTGTCGAGCAACCGGCGCTTGAGCCTGACTGGGCCGACTACGTGAAAGAAAAATATCCGTATTGGCGCCAACATTATTGGGTTGATCGCGGGAATTGGGGCAACCGCGGCTATCTCGTCGGCCACCCGGTGACCACCGAAGCGCCAACTGTCGAAGCCATTCAGCCAATGCCGCCGGCTGCAGCCATCAAAGATTTGCCGCCGGCTATCGTTGAAACCGCGCCGCCCAAGATTGAAACACCGGCCAAGCCTACTGAATACGTGGTCAAAAAAGGCGATTCCCTCTGGAAGATTGCCGGCAAGGTCTATCACAACCCGCTCAAGTGGGTGAAAATTTACCGTGCCAACAAAGAAAAGATCAAACACCCGAATAAGATCTTTGCTGGCCAAGTCCTGAGCATCCCGCAGGACTAACCGGTCGATGGCGTTCACACGCCGGCAATTCCTCGGTGTCTCCGCAGCGGCACTGGTCGCTCCGTTTTTTTGGCCGGCTCGCGTCTTGGCTAAGTCGCGCAGCTTACCGGAACCGACTCCACAAAAATTACCGCGCTGGCGCGGATTCAACTTGTTGGAAAAATTCACCGCCGGCAAACAGCGTCCATTCGTCGAACAAGATTTTGCGTGGCTGGCCGGATGGGGATTCGATTTCGTGCGATTACCGATGGATTACCGGTGCTGGGCAGAAACGCCGGCGGCAGAATTCAATGAAACGGTGCTCCACGAAATTGACGCCGCTGTCGAACTCGGCCGGCAATACGGCGTCCACGTCAATCTCAACTTCCACCGCGCCCCCGGTTACACCGTCGCGAACCCACCTGAACCGCGCAGCCTTTGGACCGATCCGGCAATGCAGGCGCAATTCGCCCGGCACTGGGGCGTCTTCGCCAAGCGCTACCGAGGCATTCAGAACCGGCAACTTAGTTTCGATTTGGTAAATGAACCGAGTGGCGTGTCGAATGCGGGCTATGCCTCGGTGATGGCGCAAGCAGTAACAGCGATTCGGGCGGAGGATCCGTCGCGGTTGATCATTGCCGATGGCAACCAATACGGCACGCAGGCAGTGCCGGAACTCGTGCCACTTGGTATCGCGCAAAGCACGCGAGGATATGAGCCCATGTTGATCAGTCATTACCGGGCCCCATGGATGCCGGGTTCTGATCAATATCCGGAGCCGGTCTGGCCGATTCCGGTGGGCATAAACAATCATCTCTACGGTGAAAACAAACCCGAATTGCATAGCCCACTTGTGTTGAACGTGAATGGCCGGCCGGAGGAACGACTAGAAATTCGTGTGGCCCATGTGTCAGCGCAAGCGGAATTGATTGTGCGGGCGGACGGCAACATTGTGTTACAGAAAATGTTCACACCCGGCCCAGGTGCCGGTGAATGGAAGCATTCTGCACCGAACAAGTGGGGCGGGTTTGAGGCGGATTATGATCTGTCATGTCATGCGGAGCTGCCGGCAGGCACACGGCAGATTCAAATCGAACTCGGCAAAGGTGATTGGCTGACATTCTCGGAAATTCACCTCGGCCAACTCGTGCTTCGCCCGACCGGCACCGAGTGGAGCATGAAACAGGAATCGTTCGTCGTGAACGAGCAGGGCGTGCGACCGGTAAACATGCGGTTCAAACACAGCCGGGAAACGCTTCAGAAAAGAATAATCGCACCGTGGCAAAAACTGGCTGCCCAAGGCGTTGGCGTGCACGTTGGTGAATGGGGCGTGTTTAATCAGACACCGCATGCCGTCGCGCTGGCGTGGATGCGCGATTGCCTAGTGAACTGGCAGGCGGCTGGCTGGGGATGGGCGTTGTGGAATTTGCGGGGCAGTTTTGGAATTCTTGACAGCAACCGCGCGGACGTGAAGTACGAAGAGTTTAACGGCCACAAGCTTGACCGCCAAATGTTGGAATTGCTGCGCGAGTTTTGAGGCGACTGTCGGCATTGCCAATTTTACTTCATTGCAGTATGGTCGCGACGTAATTATGCCATCTGAAACTATTCACTTTGAGAACGCCCGACTCGCGCAGGCGCTCTATTGCAACGAACCAAAAAATCTCCGGCTCGTCGAAGACCTACTGAATCTTCGTGTCAGCGCTCGCGAGAACTGGATTAATGTCGAGGGCGATCGCGAAAACATCGATAAAGCCAAGGAATTCTTCAACGAACTCCAACGTGTCGCGGTAGCCGGCGCTACAATCCGCCGGCAGGAGTTTAGCCGCGCCGCCAGCATCGTCGCGCGCGGCGAACCACTCCGCATCAAGGAACTGAGCGAACAACGCGTCGAAGTCTCCAAGCGCAAACGCTCCGTCTCGCCCAAGACTGTTAACCAAAAAAATTACATCGACGCCATCCGGCAAAACGACATCGTCATCGGTATCGGCCCGGCCGGCACCGGCAAGACCTACCTCGCCATGGCGATGGCCGTCAACGCACTCCGCGAAGACAAAGTCGGCCGCATCATTCTCTGCCGGCCAGCCGTCGAAGCCGGCGAAGCGCTAGGCTACCTGCCGGGCACACTCGAAGAAAAAGTCTCGCCCTACCTTCGCCCACTTTACGACGCGCTCTATGACATGATGGATCCCGACGAAATCCAGCGCCACACTGAACGCGGCGTCATTGAAATCGCGCCGCTGGCGTACATGCGCGGCCGCACGCTCAATAACGCCTTTGTCATCCTCGACGAAGCCCAGAACACCACGAGCGAGCAAATGATGATGTTCCTCACGCGAATGGGCTTCGATTCCAAAGTCGTCGTCACCGGCGACATCACGCAAGTGGATTTGCCGGGCCACAAAACTTCCGGTCTCATCGAAATCCAAAACATTCTCAAAACCATCCCGGGCCTCGCGTTTGTGTATTTCGACGGCCGTGATGTCGTCCGTCATGAATTGGTCCAAAAAATCGTCGCCGCCTACTCGCAATTCAAGGACGAACGCGAGCAGCGCCGGCAAGCCAGCCACCCATGATCCCCGACGTGCGTAACCGGCAACGGGCGCACCCGGTGAACGTTGCCCGGCTCCGACAACTCGCCGGCACCGCTGCCGCCGATTTCAAATCGCTGAGCATTGCGTTGGTCAGCGACACCGAAATGGCGCGCCTCAATCTCCGCTATCACGCTGTTGCCGATACGACCGACGTGTTAAGCTTTGACTACGGCGCCGGTAACGGCGAGTTAATCATCTCAGTCGCACGCGCAGTCGCGCAGGCTCGGCACTACCGCACCACACCCAGCCGGGAGCTCGCGCTCTACGTTATCCACGGCATCCTGCATCTGCAAGGCTACGACGATCTCACGCCCGGCAAACGCCGTCGTATGCGCGCAGCCGAACGCCGGTTACTCGACCGGTTAAATTATCGCGGGTTGGTGCCGGCATGATCGCCGGTTATTGGCCGGCCACATTGGGAGGATTAAAATAATCCATGAGAAAAGCCATCAATAACCTCGGATCCATATTAGCGGTGGTCGCGTTGGCACTGTTTGTTGGGTGTGGCAGCCCACGCGAAACCGAAGTCGTGCAACATGTCAAAGACTACTGCAAACTGACGCAGCTCGGCGCGGACGTTTATCTTTGCCGGATTTCACCTGCAGTAAAAAATCGGGGCATAGCGGCATCAAAGACAGTTTTTGAATTCAGAAACAGCAAGATCGTGGTTTTTCCCGACTCGCTCACCGAAGCCGATAAACTCAATGGACTAGAATGGAGAGGGCAGGTTCGCCTTGAGGTTAAGGCCGTTCGGCGATACAGCCCACAGAATCATTTTGGAATCGCGCCAGATAAAACTTGGGCCAATTGGGTTGCTCCGACAGCAGCAGGGGATTTTCTCGTCCTGAACGTGTCCAAGACCAAAGGTGAATGGAAAGTTGTCCCAGCGACTGGGGATTGTGAGTTATTCCCCTATATTCAGGGTGATGGGGCGTTCAAGCATGTTGAGCCATCCGACCTGCCGAAGTAGGCCGATTATTCGCAAGCTGGACTTTTGCGGGTTATTGCCGGTACGATAGTTGTATGAGCCAGTTTTGGAAATCGCTGCGGAATTCTTTCTTTGCCGGGCTGCTGGTCGTGTTGCCGGTCGGAGCATCGCTCGGCTTGTTGTGGTGGGGCGTGACGTTGGTCACGGCATGGTTGCCGGCACATTTCAGCGCGCCACAGCACCGGTTGCTGGCGGTGGTGGTGCTAATCGTGTTGACCATTTGTGTGGGCTGGCTGGCGCGGCTCGTTGCCGGCAAACGGTTGATCGACGTGGCTGAGACACTGATTCATCAGGTCCCACTGCTGAAGCGGATTTATCCGTTCATGAAGGAAATCAGCGATACGGTGCTGTCGGGGAAAAAGACAATGTTTCAACGCGTGGTACTGGTCGAGTTCCCACGGCCGGGCGTCTACTCAATCGGTTTCGTGACCGGTGCTACCGGTGGCGAGGCGCAGGCAAAAATCAACGCGCAACTCCTCAACGTGTTCGTGCCGACAACGCCCCTGCCGACAAATGGATTTTTGATTTTAGTGCCCCACGATCAGGTTGTGAATCTGGAGATGAGCGTGGCCGAGGGAATGAAACTCGTGATTTCCGGCGGCACAGTCGTCCCGCATTATCCCGCCGATGGAAACCGAACGCACTGAGGGAATCGTCCTGCGGGTGCAGCCGGTCACGGAATCGAGCCTGTTGGTGCTCTGGTTCACGCGCGAATTCGGCAAACTAAAAACGTTGGCCAAAGGTGCCCGCCGCCCCAAAAGTCCGATGCGCGGCCGGTTGGACCTGTTTTACGAAGACGAAATCACCTTCCTGCGCAGCCGGCGCAGCGATTTACATTTGCTCAACGAATGTTTTCTGGAGAACCCGCACCCAGCTTTGCGCGTCAGCGTGCCGGTCCTGACGGCGGCCTCACACGTGTGCGAACTGGTAGACGCGCTGACCGTCGTGGAGGATGCGCATCCGGATTTGTTCAGCTTGTTGGCGGAAATGCTGACCGGTCTGGAAACGTCTGTCACACCGGCGCAGTTGATTTGGTTCGAGCTACAAGCGTTTGCGGTCACCGGTTGGAAGCCGGTCTTCGACGGCGAGACCGGCACAGCAAAAGTCATGCGGTCACTCGCCAGCGCAACTGCCGCTGCCGCGAGTCGGGTGCGATTGACCGCCGAACAAACGCGCGCTGCCCAAGATTTTCTAGAAGGATTTCGACAAACCAACCTCGGCCGGCCGCTGCGTTCCAAACTCAACCGCGCAGTTTAATCACCGCAGCTTCGAGCGTGGCGCAGTCGTTGATGGAAATGACTGCAACATCCTTGTTGATGCGTTTCATCAAGCCAGCCAGCACGGTGCCAGGTCCGAGTTCGATAAACCGGGTGAATCCCTGCGCGACCAGCCATTGCATGGATTCGGTCCAACGCACGGTGCCGGTAACTTGTCGCGTCAGTAAATCTTTAATTTCGGCAACGGAACCGCCGGGACGCGCACTGACGTTGGCCACAGCCGTCACGCGCGGTACTGCCATCGTTAAGCCGGCCAGTTCGCCGGCAACTTTCTGCTGCGCACCGGCCATCAGCCGGGAATGATACGCGCCGGCCACCGGCAACGGAATCGCCCGTTTCGCGCCGCGCGCTTTGGCGAGTTCGACGGCTTTGGCGATTTTGTCTTTCGCACCGGAGATGACAGTCTGACCGGGGCAGTTGAGATTGGCGATGTCCACGTCGGCTTCACGGCAGACTTCCGTGAGCACAGCGTCGTCGAGATTGATAATCGAAGCCATCCCGCCTTGCGTTGTGTCGCATGCTTCCTGCATGAACTTGCCGCGCGCCTGCACCAACTTCAAGCCGTCTTCAAATGTCATCGCGCCGGCGGCGGTCAAGGCCGTGAATTCGCCGAGCGAGAGACCGGCCGTGGCGGTGAATTTCAAATCCGGGATTTGCGATTGCAACGCAGCGAGACAGGCCAGGCTCGTGAGAAAAATACCGGGCTGGGCGTTGTCGGTCTGGGTCAACACCGTGTCCGGACCGGTAAAACAAATCTGCGCCAGATCGCGACCGAGGACGGTGTTGGCATTGTCGAAAAGCTGCCGGCAGACAGAATGTTTCTCACAGAGCGCCTGCCCCATGCCGACGGTTTGGCTGCCTTGGCCGGCAAATAACAGAGCGGTCTGGCTCATTTGCCGGCGTCCGCGGCGCGCGCCTCATCGGCCAACGGTGTGCTCAGGTAACGCTCGCCGGTCGACGGCGCAACGGTCACGATGACCTTGCCGCTGTTCTCCGGGCGTTGCGCGTACTGAATCGCCGCCCAGACATTCGCGCCGGAGGAAATGCCGCAGAGAATGCCTTCTTCCTTGGACAACCGGCGCGCCATCACAAACGCGTCATTGTTGGCGACTTTGATCACGTCGTCCACAATCTTGGTGTTGAGGTTGGCGGGGATGAAACCGGCGCCGATGCCTTGAATCTTGTGCGGTCCGGGCTTGCCGCCACTGATAACCGGTGAATCCACCGGCTCGACCGCCACGCATTTGAAATTTGGGTTTCGGCTCTTGAGGACTTCGCCGACGCCAGTCAACGTCCCGCCCGTGCCGACACCGGCCACGAACGCGTCCACTTTGCCGCCGGTGTCACGCCAGATTTCCTCGGCGGTGGTGCGGCGGTGGATTTCAGGATTGGCCGGGTTGCTGAATTGGTCCGGCAGGAAAGAATTCGCGGTATCGCGGTGCAACTGTTCCGCGCGGCGAATGGCGCCCGGCATGCCTTCCGGCCCCGGCGTCAACACCAGATCCGCACCCAGCATCCGCAACAACGTCCGCCGCTCGACGCTCATCGTCTCCGGCATCGTCAACACGAGCTTGTACCCTTTCGCCGCGCAGACAAACGCCAGCGCGATGCCGGTGTTGCCCGAAGTCGGCTCGATGATCAGCGTGCCGGCTTTGATCTTGCCAGCCTTTTCGCCAGCTTCGATCATCGCCACGCCGATGCGGTCCTTGACGGAGCTGACCGGGTTGAAAAATTCGCACTTGAGCAAAACTTCCGCGCCCAACCCGGCGGTTACGCGGTTGAGCCGCACCAATGGTGTGCGGCCGATGGTCTGGCAGATATCATTAAAATACTGGCTCATAAAAATCTCCCGAGTTGTTTGCCACACTGCAACTATATGAATTTAGGTGAGGCTTATTGTAAAGGCAAGTTAGTTGTTGGCCGACCGGAGAGCCTGATTAGAGTCCGTCCTAATTTGGTAAACTCGATTGAGCAAATAGCTTGCCTCTAAACGCACAGAATTGTTTTTGTCGGTAGTGGTGGCGGCGACCGCTGCTAATAACGGCTTGATGGCGCGTTTATCTTTGAAATCAGTCAATGCAATAGCCGCTTCCGACTGCACTTGCCGGTCAGTATCTTCTAAAGCCGACGCCAATAGATCTGGCGTCCGGGCATCTTGAATCTTCCTTAACGCCCTGATCGCCAGTAAACGCATCTTCTGATCAGAGTCTTGCAATAGTGTCGCCAGCGAATCCAAAGCTGGCGCACCAATTTTGGCCAAGGCTTCCATCGTCGACCAGTATCCCCAATCATCACGCCGCAGCGTTTGTATCAATGGCCCAATGGCGCGCGTGTCATGAAACTCACTTAAGACCAAGGCAGCAGCCCTGCGGACTCGCAATTCGTTGTCTTTCAGCGCTGTAACTAACGGTTCAACTGCACGTTCGTCTTTAATCTTTCCTAGAGTCTCAGCCGCCTGCATGCGCACACCGTCGTCACCGTGACGGTGGCTGTTTAAGGCCACCAGTAAAGGCTTCACTGCCAATTTCTGCAACTTGATCTCCTCATCCCGCTGTTGATCTGACACAAGTGGTGCAGTGTTTTGCGGGCGTCTCCCTGACCGCAAATCACGCCGACTCGGGACAATTTCATCCCACTTTCCAGCCGCCACAAAGAGTGCCGCGCGTTGTTCGTCGGTCGTTGGCTGATAATTTAAACGATTCAGGGCGACTCCCGCAGCACGCAGTACGTAAAAATCATCATCTTTCAATGCCACGATTAGCGCTTCGATTGCGCGCGGGTCATTTAAGCTGCCCAATGCTTTTGCGGCTGCCACGCGTACCTCCGGTTCCTTGTCGTTCAGCAAGGCAATCAATGGTTCAACCGCTTGCACAAATTTAATCATGCCAAACGCTCGCGCTGCCGTCCGTCGTACCCGCGTATCGTCATCTTTCAGGGCTGCCAGCAACGGCGTTCCGGCGCGTGCGTCACGGATTTCACCAAGCGCCGAGATTACGGCTCGGCGCACTGTCAAATCATTATCTAACAATGCTGCGATCAGCGGTTCCACAGCCCGCGCGTCTTTGACTTGACCCAGTGAATTAGCCGCCGCTACGCGAACTTCCGGATTGTTGTCTTTCAGTGCCGACACTAACGGCGCAACGACTCGCGTCTCGCCTCTACCACACAATGATTCGGCGGCCCACTTGCGCACCCACGGATCGGCGCTGTGCTGGAGTTTGTCCAATCGAATCCGGATGATGGTTTCAGTCAGAGCTACACTTCCCAAGCCCCAAGCCACCACACCAAGCACGACAACCAGGATTGCGCGCCGGTTGGCGCGCTTCCGATCAGCTTTTCCAATCGGCGCGGCTGACTTGCACGTTGACCACAAAGTCCAGAGCGAATACCCGCCCAGCAGCAATACCACCACTGATGCGACCACCAAGACACGGAGACACCACAGCCAAGGCAGCATGACCCGTTGATAAACCGACAAGGATGCTGGTGAAACATTTTCTCTTGCGAAAACGCACCAAGGCGTCAGATGAAAATACGACACAACAATCAGGCCAATGCCGGCAACTAAGAATGGCCACGACCGGCGCCGCCGTCCGAGAAACACAGCCGCACTACTCAGTAGCACGGCACTAAATTCGATTGTCGCGAAATGCCAGTAAGGGTTTGGCGCGTCCAATGATAGATAGTAACCTGGTACGGAAATCCATAAAACCGGTCCCAAAATTGTCAGGAGTCCGCCCTTCGGATAGATACTCAGCCAATAGCCACCAATCAGTTTACTCGGTTGGGTTCCAATGGCTGAAATGCACATGGCGATCCAATTCCCGACATGAATGGAAAGCCAACCCCAGACAAACTCACCGGCCCGATACAACAAAACGCCGGCAAGTATCACAAAAATGATTTTATGCCAGCGTTTGATTGTGCCGACTAGCACGGCGTATAATCCTTATGCCGTCGTCAGCCGCTTGAGAGCTTCGACGTATTTCGCGCTGGTCTTCGCCACAATTTCAGCCGGCAACTGCGGACCGGGCGGCGTCTTGTCCCACGCGAGAGTTTCAAGGTAGTCGCGCAAAAACTGTTTGTCAAAGCTTGGCTGGGGCCCGCCGGGCTTGTAACTCACCGCCGGCCAAAACCGGGAACTATCCGGCGTCAGCGCCTCGTCAATCAGGATCACTTGGTCGCCGGCCAAGCCGAACTCAAATTTCGTGTCGGCGATGATGATGCCGCGTTGCCGGGCGTAATCGCGGGCGAACTTGTACAGCGCCAGCGCATACCCGCGCACCTTGTCCGCAAGCGGCTGACCGAGAATTTCCGCTGCGCGCGCGAACGAGATATTCTCATCGTGGCCGACCTCCGCTTTCGTGGAGGGCGTGAAAATCGGCTCCGGCAACTCGCTCGACTCGACCAATCCCGCCGGTAACTTGTGGCCGCAGATGGTCTGGCACTGCCGGTATTCCTTCCAGCCCGAGCCGGCCAGGTAACCGCGCACGACACACTCAACCGGCAATGGCTGGCACTTCTTCACGATCATCGCCCGCCCGCGCAACGCTTCGACGTTGCCGGCGCGCTTGGCGATGGCGGCAAAATCGCTTGTCAGAAAATGATTCGGTACGATCTGCTTGGTCTTGCCGAACCAGAACTCGCTGAACGCCGTCAGCACCCGGCCTTTTTCCGGAATCGGGTTCGGCATGATCACGTCGAACGCGCTGATCCGGTCGGACGCTACGAAGAGCAGCGCGTCGCCGAGATCAAAGATTTCGCGGACTTTGCCGCTGCGGATTTTTTTCAGCCCGCGGATTTCGATGTTAGAGATGGCTTGGGTCATAATGGTGCGGGAGTATGCACGGAACGCAATTCAACCGTCAAGCCGGCGGTGGCGCGGTGTGGGTAGAATCTTCACAGCTTTGGCAGTATGCTCCGTCACGACGGATTAACGCATGAACAAACTTTGCATTTTTATTGGGATGACTGTTTTCGGCTGGGTCGGCTGGTGGCTCGGCGAGTTCGTGGGATTCACAACGGCATTTATCCTGAGCGGTGTTGGCAGCATGATTGGCGTCTACATCGGCTGGCGGATTAACCGCGACTATCTGGATTGAATCGGAATCGTACCTGCTTTGGGAACAAACCGGATTGTGCGCCTGATAAACTGCCGTTCCCACCGGGTCTTGTCCGGCCAGAAGGCATAGTACAGCGCCGCTTCTTTCCCCGCCTGCGTATCCGTGCTGCCAACAATTGTCGGATACCAGAGCTTCGTGTTCGCGGCACATTTGAGGAGGTCAACGGGTGGCTCCCACCGGATCAGATCACGGCTCCAAGAATAGACCAGATTGCCAGTCCAAGTATGCCAGACCATGAACCAGCGTTGCAGTTCCGTGTTGTAGTGAACCGACGGGTTCCCGCCGGGGCGCGTGACCAATCCTTCGATCGGGGAAACCTTGCCTCCCAAGCCCGGTTCGTTAAAGCCGCCGTTGTACCACTTCTTCCAAGTGCCCGGTAACGCCTGCTTGTCATCCGAGACCGCCATGCAGAGGTAATGTTCCTGGAAAAAACAGAACCAACGCCCCTTGTCAAACACCACGCAATGGTCCCCACAGCCGCCCCAAGCTGGCAGGTCCGGCTTCTGGCGCGCTGACGTTAGAATCTGGCCTTTCTTAGACCATGTCGCGCCGCCATCGCCTGAAGTGCAGAGCGCAACGGACTTCCACGCCACCCCCTCGGCACTCCGGCCCGGATGCCACTGGTGATCTTCCGCATGGTAGAAGCCGATGTAGTCGGCATTCGACACGGCCACGACGGAATACAACCATGCGCCGCCGTTATCAAAGGCGGTAGCCGGCTCGCCCTTGGCAAGGATTGGGTTCGCTGGCGACAACCGCATCGTGTCCACGGCTGCACCCACCGTCCGGTAACTGGCTGACCCGGCCCAGTACATCTGCAACCCCGCCTTGTCAGGCAACACGGTGATGTGGCCATCGGGAAACCACGGATAGATTGGCACCCCCGGCTTTGGATTAGCAACCGTGACCGGTTCGCCCAGTTCAACCTGAAAATCGGCAGCAATGGAGGCCGCAGATGTGAGCAGGGAGAGTGCGGTTGTCAGCACAATGGTATCGCGGGATTTCATAATTGTTGCAGGAACCCGTACCTCATCTCCGCCAAGCCTTGGGCGGCGGGGTCGCCGCCCACTCCGTGCTCACTCGGTACGGAAACATCCCCAAGTCCGCCCCCTCCGCCAGCTCCACCCACAGCAAGGGCGTCTCCGCATAGTAATAGACCCCGTGCCCGCTGGGGGTCAGCTCCGGGTGCGACAAAAAATCGTTCCGCGGCCAGATCGCCCAGTGTCCGTAACAGAGCCCGCCCCCCAGCGTTTCGATGTACGCCTTGAGCTTGGCCGCCGGCCAGGTCTGACAGACCGGACCGCGCACCAACAGCCGCCGCCGCTCCGCCACGGGCAGCGCCACCAACTCCGCCAGCGACAGCGCGATGCCGTCGCGCAGATGCATAAAGTCGCAAGTGGGATCGACCATGCACCACTTCTGCCACCGTTCGATCCACACCTCGCAAACAAAGTGCCCCGACGCCTGCCCCTGTCCCGCGTAGCTCCCACAGATCCCCCGCGCTGGGATGCCCAGCGCCAATGCCGCGGCGATAAAGGTGGCGCTGAAGTGAGTGCAAAACGCCACCGGGTTGGGCAGGTACTGCCCATGATCCGCCCGCCGCCAAGCCAGGATTGTCAGCGCATCCCACGGGCAATACTCGGCCACCTCAATGCCCTGATCGCGGTGATCGATGTACCGCCACTGCGTACTCACCCAGCTCACCAACGCGCGGACTCGCCGCCATGGGTCGGCAATCCGCCGGACCCGCGCGGGAATCACGCGGCGCACTGCATCAAAGTACGGACAATCGATTTTTTCCCAAACCATGCCCGGCGGCCGGGGATCATGCAGAGCCGGGTCGTTGAGCCGGATGCGCACCACGTACTCCCCGATGAGCGCGTGGTGCACACCCATGCCGCCGCCCCCGCAAAGCCCGGGGCGCTCAGCACCGCCGGCGCGCCACGTCCGCCCGCCATCCAAACTCAACGCGCTGTCTGGCTGCCGACCGCTGACGAACGCGCGCGGCTCCAGCCCCACCATCCACGCATCCATTGCGTCGGAGTCAGCCCAAATCTCCACCACGTTCCGCCCAGCCTTTAGCACGCCCGCCGCCAGCGGCACCTCCACCCAAGCGAGGTAAGCTCCCGACGGCAACAGCAGATCAGTCTCGTCCAGCGGATGCGCTTGGCCCGCTCCCGCAACCGTCCCTCGGCGCTTTACCGGAATCAAGTACCCGCGCCCGTTGACCTGCACGCGCAGCGGCGTCTGACTGCCCGGGTGCGGTTTGGCCAGCACGTAAAGAGTTCCCCCCGTGCGAGCACCCGCCGGCAGGTGCAGCACCTTCCGGATTCGCCGCCGGGTACAGACTTCCTCGTTTTCCAAGTGCAGCAGCCGCCCCGTCTCGCTGTAAAAAAGTTTGCTCATTGTTTTTTCCTGCTCTTATTCAAAACATATACGCCGACAAAAAACTCTAGCGCCGCACCCGCTGCCCAAAGCCAAACACCATGTCTCGACTGCATGTGGAAACGCACTGCTTCAAAAAGGAATACAACGCCTATAACAAGGAAGCCGATACCTTGCCGTTTGGGGTTGGGCTTGTGTGGTAGCAACAGGATGCCGACGCAAACAACCGCCAATAATAAAAGATAGACTGGATACATTGTCGCGTTAGCCTTTCATTCGTCTTCGTCATCCCCGGACCCTGCCGGGCCGCGCGACTTCATTGCGGCGGCGACTGGAACGGATGGTTTATATTTCTCCTTTAGAAAGGCCCTTGATCAACACAACTACCGATAATGCCGCCAAAATTACTACCAGCAAACAGACGATACCAAACCAATCCCGCCGCACCAAACTGATGATGGAAAAAATCAAAGACAAAAGCAGGCAGATACCAGCCACGATAACCCACATCGGCAAAATGATTCCCAAAGATAATTGCTGATGCTGATGAATAAAATCTGCGAGGTCTAGCAGCATCCACAACATCCAACAGCCGCAGAGAGCGAATACCGGTGTCGCAACCCGCAATTTCCAGCGTGTCGACTTCATTTCGGGGCGATTGTGAACTGAATCATTACCAAGTCAACCGGAAATGCCAAACAAACTAAGCGCTTACCCGCCGACGGTGATGGTGGTTTCGGCACTCCATTCGCCGACGCGTTGGTCGCCGACCCGGTCGATGGCGCGGAAAACCTAACACTAGGGGTAATGATTACGTTCAATTACTGACCACCGGCATTGTAGCCGTACCCAAACCAGTAAGGAGGATAAGACGGCTTTCCAGCCGCCAACACTACCAGCCCCGGTACGCAAAGGCACAGGTACAAGCCCAGCACGACTGACATCAGCCGCGACTTCCAGAACATTATGGAGCAAAGGAACAATGGGATAAATTGCATGGCGGTCCGTTGCACGAGATAGTTGATGTTCAACATCCAGTGCGACAGGAGCGATGCCCCGGCCATCAGAAGTAAAATGATCACAGCGGCGCCACCAAAATCGATCAGTCGGCTTTTCCGGCAACAGTTCAAAATCGCCACCATCACACCAAGCGCCAGCGCCACTGTGAAACAAGCCGCCGCCAACCTGAAGTGCTCAGGCAACCCGTAGATCGTGGCTTTGCAAAGACTACCAACAGTGCCGTTCACGAAAGATTCTCCCCCGCCGAGTGCGCCCAAACCGCAGAGACTCGTCGCCGGTAGTTGATGCAATTTGACCACTCGCGGAACGTAAAAAACAGCCAACGCTAAAGAGGCGCAGATCAGTGAAACGAGCACCTTATGCTGCCTTCTCGACAGCGCAATGACGCCAATCACGCCGCATAACGCGCCAAAAAAATATAACCACGATAGGTTAGCGAGCACCGTCAAGAAAGCCGCCCAAATCGAGTTGGATAAGGCATGCGAATCGCCGTTCAGGCCATCAAGCAACGCGGCGAGAGAAAGCATCTGTAACCCCAGCGCCAACGCATAACCGCGCGCCATCCCAAAAAACACCAGAACAAACGGGTTTGCAGCAAACACTAAGAACGCCAAATTTTGCACCCGCTGGCCACCGACACGCTTGGAGATCTTCCACGATGCATACAGATACAGCAGGGCAAACAAAATGCCCGGCAACCGAATTGCGAACTCTTCATGCACCGGCAACGCGTGCATGAAGAGCATGCTGAATACGCTGGAAAGAAAATGGTTGTTGGCGCAAACATTTTTGAAGGTCAGCAGATCCCACCCGCTTTCTTGGAAAACAGCCAAATAACTCCAGTGCTCATCGTAGGCCAGATCAGAGTAAAAGGCCCGGACAACTAGATAAACAAACGTAACCACTGCGACGATCCAGAAGAGCCAAGTGGCCTGTAAGAACCGGCAAATGGTGTGAATGCGGTTCATCTTCACGTTGAAAGCCGGTGTGAAACCATTACCGTCTGGTTGCCAGACCGATGGCATTAGGGTTCTTGGCGTTGGTCCAGCGGTATTGTTGTGGACTTACCAGTTCGATTGTATCGGTGTCGCCTTGATCCCACTTTGCCAAGATGGTATTGCCTTCGACATTCCAGCTCCCTGATGTTTTCTTGGGACCGTCCGGACCGGTAACTTCACACTGCACACTTCCATCAGCGTAAAAGGTATAGAATCCCGCGTAATCGTTCAGCGACTTACCCAGCCAATGGCCAATGATGAGATGGCGAATATTGGGCGGGGCCGTGGCAATTCTTCCGGAGCGCTTGTCCGTGCAAACCACCACTGTCCCGGCGATGAAATCGTGTAACGCGCGCCGCTTGCGATTCGTGAGCAGGACGAGCAACTCGCCCCAGACCCAAGCGCTCTGAACCCACTTCACCGGCTTCAACCAAACCGGAGTCAGCTCCGCCATCCGCTTATGCCGTTCCATCAAACCGCGGGCGTGGTATTCGGCATCGGTCATCTGAAGCGTGGCAACAATAATAGCGATCGTCGTCAGCATGCCCAGACCCCATTGCGGCAAATGCCTGAGAAAAGCCTCCCGATAACCGACTGGCCCACCGGCGACCTTCCGGATGCGAATGCCCGCCAGTAGCTTGCCCGGCGTACCGCCATAACGCTGCACTAAGTAAACGTAGTAATACAGCCCGAACAAAATGTTGGGAACAAATGCATAAAGCCAGAACAGCCGCGAATATGAACTGCCCCAAAACACCAGGCCCACCAATGGCGCCATGATGATAATGTCCAAAAGCAGTGAAGCCAATCGCCGCCCGAATCCAGCGTAACGAAGTGCAGTGGTGTTCATGTTGTTTGTGGCCGCCGAACGACAGAAATCATCCCCGCACCCCCGCTCTGCCGTTCGACTTCATTTCACCGGCGATTGTGAAACTCCAGTGTTATCAAGTCAATCCCGGCCTTTTCGTGGAATATTCAGTCGAGCATACTAATCATCGGTATCGCAGACTTTGAGTTCAGTGAGGGGCAAAGGTGAGGTGTCCAGCCAGAACTATCGGCATCCGTTGCAGTCAATGCAGCTAATTACGGTGTGGACGAATATCTTTGATTTGGTTGCTGGCGAGTTTTTCAGGGACTTCCAACTCCTCGGCGTTAAATACCAGCAAATCTTTGACTTCGCGCCCATCGGTTAAACACACGTCCACACGCTGGTAACCCATGCCGGATTCGGGTAATCGCAACAAGCAATTGATCCAACGTTGTTCGAGTTTGACTCTCATGGCATTTATTTATCAGGGAGCCGCTTCATCTCGGTCACAGTCTTTGGTTGCGTTCCATCGACAAAAATCACTTCTGCCCCGTCACCGCGATGACCATATGCCGGCTGAGCGATTCCTTTCTTGATAAGAGTATCCTTGTCCGGCTGAATTGCAAACCTGTATGAAGCCGGCATCGGATTAGGTAAAGCATATCGCTCCACCGCCTCCAAGCCAGTCTTTACCTTATCGCCATCCTCCGCAGTTGTCGCGTAGGTGCCGGGATAGACACTACCGTCGGCTTTGATTCTCTTGTCGTTCGGAAAAGCAGAAAAACGCCGAAATGCATCCCCGGCTTTCGTTTCTTCGCACGGAGCATCGGCAGCGCCACCTGTGTATTTTTCGTACTCGGCGGACGATTCTTTCACGGAAATTGCTGGCTGATGTGTGCCTGCTTCTGTGAGGACTCGTAGCGTCTTCACGCCTTCTTGCCACGAAGAGCGCAATACCTCCAAAGCCGTGTCGTAGTACGCGAAGGCCCGAAAATGCTTGGCGAAATCACCGAACGACTCATCGTCAAATAACAGCACTTCACCATTGAAAACTGTGCCCCGCTTAAGCGTGTGATTCTCCATCTCAGCCTCAACGATTTGATAACCCATGCCAGATTCGGCTTGGCTGAGGAGATCGTTTGTAAGTGATGGAATCAGTTTCAGCATGTTGTTCCGAGCAATATCAGTGAGTTGCCGGTGTCGCAACACTTTTCAGTAAAAGGTAACAAGCAAAAAAGGCTAGGCATACCGGCCGCTCTTTTGATATGGCAGTCGCCAGCGCCGGGTCACTTATCCGACACGTACACCCACCGGGGCAAGCGGCGTAAATTGCCTTTTGTGTCCGTCCCTTCCACCACGCCTTCCCGTCGAAACGTGGCTTGAAACATATCCCCTTCGGCGAGCGATTTCTCTTTGGGGTGGTTCGCCACTGCGATCAAGCGCGGCCCGATTGTCTCCGGTGCTAAGAACGGCTTCGTATTCATCGGCTTCTCCTTTGTAACGCTAGGTGAAGAGAAAGCACCCACACTACTATACGAGTCGCCTGACCCCATCGGCAACGGTGACGCCGGCATCCTCAGTTTCATGATGGATGCGGTTGCTTCCACCACCAATCCGCCGCCGGTAATACCTATAACCTTGCAGGACATGAAATTTTCCGCCCCATCGCCCCAATATGAATCGTCTACTCCGGGAACGGATTTGACTTCCATGAGTTTGACTGCGGTGAGCGAATCTCCACACTCCATGTAAGCGATGGCAACCTTTCCGCCCTTGATGAAATCTGCGAGAGTAGCGTGTGGGTTACCTGTCGCTTCAAAGCGGGACTCTGAACTGACATTAAACGTTTTGGTTTCGTTCTTGCCGTAGTTCTTGATGGTGATCGTGTTCTTTCTTACGTCAATAGTCTCGACGGTGCCGAAAAAATCCTGAGTCTGCTTTTGGACCGTCGTAGCTTGTTGCTGTTTTTTGGCAGGAGTAGCCACGGCCACCGGAATCACCAATTGCTGACCTACTTTAAGCGCACCGTCACCAGCTTGGCTATTTGCTCTCTTCAAGTCCGCAACGGTAATGCCGTAAACCGTCGCAATCGATTTCAATGTATCGCCCTTCTGTACAACGTACGTGGGCGTACTGGCCACCACGCTTGGCTTGAGAGTCAAACACAGAAGCCCAGCCCACAACACCCAGAATCGTGCAGTTTTCATAAGGTAATCTCCGGTGATGAATTCAACGCCCCGCGTTGGGTTTGGTCAAGCTGGAAAACGTCACGAAGCGCTTGCAAAGGTTGCCCTGCTACCCGCCGACGGTGATGGCGGTTTCGGCACTCCATTCGCCGACGCGTTGGTCGCCGACCCGGTAGGTGGCGCGGTATTTCCACTTCGTCAGTGCCGCCGGCAGAGGTGCGTTGTCGATGTAGCCGGGGGTAGTGTCGAAATTCAACAGGACAAAACCTTGGCCGTCGCCGCGATCCACTTGGATTTCAATCATGTCAAGGTAGGCGCTGTGTCCGCCCCAGCCCCAGACGACGTGGACTTGATTGCCGCTGAGTTTCAAGGTCAAGACGGGCTGGAGGGTGTTGATGTCCGGCGCGGTATGGTTGGGGCCTTCGATGCCGAGGGCGTCGCCGATGCCGACGGTGTAGCGGGGGTGGGCTTTGATCTTTTTGGCCAAGGCGCGGAACCGGGTTTCGACGCCCGGGGCGACGACCGGCGGGGCGGCCGGGAAAGTCGGAAAGAGATATCCGCTGGACGCGGCGCCGGGCGTCGCCGAAGGATCACCGAGGCGGACGGCCTTTTTCGCCGTGGTCAACGACAGTGCGCTGCTCTGCATCATCACATGGCATTCCCAGATGTAATTAAAGTAGTCGCAATCGGCGGCTTGGGCGGCAATTTCAGCCGGGGTGATGTCCAACGTGGCGGCATGCTGGCCGATGTTGGTTTTGAACAGCGTCATCTGCGTGATAAACTCCACGTCGTTCGGTTTAACGAAGTCGGTTTTAGCCATTTTGGTGTCTCCCAACGATTGATTTTCGCGTTTCTGACCTAAAACCGCACTTTACCACCCTTTCCGGGTCGTTTTCAAGCAAATATCAGCGAGGCAAAAATATTCTACCGCACGGCATAATAATTCTACCGCACAGTCAACTATTCATACCGTAGGGCAGAAGATAACAACCGCACGTCAGATAGTATTTACCTCAGGGTTAATATATTCTGCCTCATGGTATAATATACAGACCGCAAGGTTTATATGAAATACCGTGTGGCATAATATTTTTGCCGTAAGGTTGTAATGATTTACCTTACGGCAGAACAAGCTTGCCGCACGGTAAAATGATTTTACCTCTCCCTAAAACGTCAGTGCATGACCAGCGCGTCAATTAATAAAGCTTGCGTGGCGATTCAATGCTCCTTATCATTAAGCGCAGAAAGGGATTATCCTATGAAATGTTGTAAATGTGCCTGTGCCTCGAGGTTGGTTGGGTTGTTGGGAGTCGCGCTCGCCGTTGTGGCGGTGATCTTGAAGTTCACCGCGACCCGCTCCTTGATCAACGTGTTCGGAATCCAGACCTGTGTGTCGCACCTGCTCTTGGGCGCCAACACCATGATTCTGATCGCGCTCTTGTTCCGCCGCTCCGGCGATTGCGGCTGCAAGTCCGGCGACGATTGCGGTTGCAAGACTGATAGCGCTTGCGAAAAGAAGTAATTCAGAGCGCCGGGCTGATCGGTAAAGACCGGTCAGCCGGCGGCTCTCAATAGTTCGTCGCGGCGACTTCGAAGAAGGCCTGCGGGTGGTTGCAGACGGGACATTTGTCCACGGCCTTGGTGCCTTCGTATGTGAAACCGCATTCGCGGCAGGTCCAGCGCGTCTTCTCTTTCTTGGCGAACACGGTGCCTTGCGTGAAGTTTTCCAGCAATGCCTGATACCGCGCCTCGTGTTCCTTCTCGATCTTGGCGAGGCCGTCAAACAGCCGGGCCAGGTCGGCAAAGCCTTCGGTGCGCGCTTCCTGCGCCATGCGCGGATACATCTCAGTCCATTCCTCATGCTCGCCGGCCGCGGCGGCCTTGAGGTTAGCGAGCGTGTCCCCCAACCCGCTCAGCGCGCGGAGGTGGAGTTTGGCGTGGCTCTTTTCCTGTTCGGCCGTTTGGAGGAAGATTGACGCGATCTGCTCGTAACCTTCCTTCTTCGCGACCGACGCGTAGTAAGTGTATTTGTTGCGGGCCTGCGATTCGCCGGCAAAGGCTTCCCGCAGATTTTTTTCGGTCTTGCTACCTTTGAGTTCGGGCATGGTGGTTCTCCTTTATTTCCACTGGTTCAACAGTTCTAACATTAACCGGACGCCGAATCCAGTCGCACCCGCGGTGAGGTAGGGGCGGTCGGAAGTGATGTTGGCGGTGCCGGCAATGTCCACGTGCGCCCACGGCACTTTGCCGGCGTATTTTTCTAGAAACACCGCGCCGCCAATCGCCGACGCCCAGCGACCGCCGGTATTCTTGTGGTCGGCCACATCGCTCTTGATGTAATCCCGATAGTCCGCCCACAACGGCAACGGCCAGCAACGTTCGCCGGTCCGCTCGCCGGCCGCTTGAATTTTTTCCGCCAGTGCGGGATCGGTGCTGAACAAGCCCGCCGCCAGATGGCCGAGCGCCACGACGCAACCGCCGGTCAGCGTGGCGAAATCCACGATCGCTTGCGCGCCGCGTTGCCGGGCGTACACGATGGCGTCGCCAAGCACCACACGCCCCTCGGCGTCGGTGTTGACGACTTCGATGGTGACGCCGCGCGCGTCGTCGCCCTTGTAG
>Ga0118677_10001198_pt1 | contig 55753 bp, 53 predicted proteins | sample AliMusrvi5mmetaG_FD_86154 | JGI IMG/M metagenome (GOLD analysis project Ga0118677, IMG submission 86154)
GCTTAGCCGGACATCTTCGCCGAAACGAGCCAACAACCAGCAAGCAGAACTAATCAAGTAAACCGGTAGGTCCGCACCCGAACGTCAGCAGACAGATGCGCGTTGACTTGACAATACGTAAAACTTCCCCCATAATCGTTGGTTCTCTTGTGGAGAGGTGCCCGAGTGGTTAAAGGGGGCAGACTGTAAATCTGTTGGCCTTGCGCCTACGTTGGTTCGAATCCAACCTTCTCCACCACAAGAGAACCTTTTTTTGGCGATCGTTGGTATTCGATCCTCGCGGGTGTAGCTCAATGGTAGAGCAGAAGCCTTCCAAGCTTACGACGAGGGTTCGATTCCCTTCACCCGCTCCAGCTTGGGAGAAAAGAGGTTTTTGCAGCGGGTTGGCAGTAGCAAGGCGCGCGAGTTGAAAAAAGCATGCGCCCATGTAGCTCAGTGGTAGAGCACTCCCTTGGTAAGGGAGAGGTCGCGTGTTCAATCCACGCCATGGGCACCAGATGGTGACAAACGTAACGAGAACGGGGAAATAAAATGGCCAAGGGCAAATTTGAGCGTACGAAGCCCCACGTGAACGTCGGCACGATTGGACACGTGGACCACGGTAAGACGACGTTGACGGCGGCGATCACGACGGTGCTGTCATCGAAGTTTGGCGGTGAGGCGAAAGCCTACGATCAGATCGACGCGGCGCCGGAAGAGAAGGCGCGCGGGATCACGATCAACACCGCGCACGTGGAGTATGAGACGTCCAAGCGCCACTACGCGCACGTGGACTGCCCGGGTCACGCGGACTATGTGAAGAACATGATTACGGGTGCGGCGCAGATGGACGGCGCGATTCTGGTGGTGTCGGCCGCTGACGGCCCGATGCCGCAGACGCGCGAGCACATTCTGCTGGCGCGCCAGGTGGGTGTTCCGTATATCGTCGTGTTCATGAACAAAGCGGACATGGTCGACGACAAGGAGCTGCTGGATCTGGTCGAAATGGAAGTGCGCGAGCTGCTCTCGAAGTATGAATTCCCGGGCGATGACACCCCGATCGTGATCGGTTCGGCGTTAAAGGCGCTCGAGGGCGACAAGGGCGAACTGGGCGAGCAGGCGATCATGAAGCTCGCTGACGCGTTGGACAGCTACATTCCGGAGCCGAAGCGTGCGCTGGACGGTCCGTTCCTGATGCCGGTGGAAGACGTGTTCTCGATCTCGGGTCGCGGCACGGTGGTGACCGGGCGGGTGGAGCGCGGGATCGTCAAGGTTGGTGAAGAAATCGAGATTGTGGGTCTGAAGCCGACGCTGAAGACGGTGTGCACGGGCGTTGAAATGTTCAGGAAGCTGCTGGACCAGGGTCAGGCGGGCGACAACGTGGGCGTGCTGTTGCGCGGCACGAAGCGCGAGGAAGTGGAGCGCGGTCAGGTGCTGGCGAAGCCGGGCTCGATCACGCCGCACACGAAGTTCACGGCGGAGATTTACGTGCTCTCGAAGGATGAGGGCGGTCGTCACACGCCGTTCTTCAAGGGCTACCGTCCGCAGTTTTACTTCCGCACGACGGACGTGACGGGCGTGGCCGAGCTGCCCGAAGGGCAGGAGATGGTCATGCCGGGCGACAACGTGGCGCTGGTCGTGGAGTTGATCACGCCGGTGGCACTGGAAAAGGGCCTGCGGTTTGCGATCCGCGAGGGCGGACGCACGGTGGGCGCCGGCACGATTTCGGAGATTGTCAAGTAAACCCGCGGGGCGGGCCGGTGCCCGCCCCCTTAGAAATGCGCGGCAGGCAGCTAGCCGCAAGCTCTTTTGTGAGAACACTATCGTGATCGGTAAAGAACGCATTCGCATTCGGCTTAAGGCATACGATTACCGCGTGTTGGACCAGTCCACGGGCGAGATCGTTGAGACGGCGCGCCGCACCGGCGCCCAGGTGGCGGGACCGATTCCGCTGCCCACGGTCAAGAACAAGTACTGCGTGCTGCGCTCGCCCCACGTGGACAAGAAGTCGCGCGAGCAGTTCGAGATTCGTACCCACAAGCGGCTGCTCGATATTCTCGAGCCGACGCAGCAGACCGTGGATGCGCTGATGAAGCTTGACCTGCCGGCCGGCGTGGACGTCGAGATCAAGCTGCAGTAGGGATTCAGTGCGCCGGCGAAAGCCGGCGTATTTTGAAAGCACGGTATTGCCCGAGCTTGCCTGCCAAGGCGGTTCGGGATATACTGTAAGGCTCAGCCGGATATCCAATGGATATTCGGCCGGGTTTTATTAACAGTCTCTCACGCAAAAACGCTGTAGCCAATTGAAGTTGCAGCGGTGAGAGTTACGGAGAAAATAATGAGTCTGAACAACTCCCTAGGGTTGTTGGGCCGCAAGGTTGGCATGATGCGCCTGTTCACCGACGATGGGGATGCAATCCCTGTGACGGTGGTGGATGTGTCGAACAACCGAGTCACCCAAGTCAAAACCCAAGAGAACGACGGCTACGTTGCCTTGCAACTGACGTTCGGTGCGCGCAAAGCTTCGCGCGTGACCAAGCCCGCCGCCGGCCACCTTGCCAAGGCAGGTGTTGAAGCCGGTGAAATCATCCAGGAATTCCGCTTGACCCCCGATGTGGCAGCCCAATACAAGGCCGGTGCGACCGTGCCTGTGACGGCTGTTTTCGCTGTGGGTCAAAAGGTGGACGTGCAGGGCACGACCATCGGCAAGGGATTCGCTGGCACGATCAAGCGCCACCATATGAGTTCGCAGCGGGCGTCGCACGGCAACAGCCGTTCGCACAATGTCCCGGGCTCGATTGGCATGGCGCAGGATCCCGGTCGTGTGTTTCCTGGCAAACGCATGACGGGCCACCTGGGTGACGACACCGTCACCACGCAGAATCTCGATGTCATTCGCATCGATGAAGCGCGTCAGCTTTTGATGATCAAAGGCGCTGTCCCTGGCTCCGCCGGCGGTTTTGTGACCGTCCGTCCCGCCGTCAAGGTCAAGGCCAAGAACAATGATGTGAAAGGAGCGAACTGATGCAGCTCGAACTCCTCAATGACCAAGGTCAGGCCACTTCGAAATTTGAAGTGCCTGAAACCGTATTCGGTCGTGCTTACAACGAAGATCTGGTGCACCAGGTTGTCGTGGCTTTCCAGGCCAATGCCCGTCAAGGCACGCGCGCCCAGAAAGACCGTGAACAGGTCAAGCACTCAACCAAGAAACCGTTCAAGCAAAAGGGCACCGGTCGTGCCCGCGCGGGTATGACGTCTTCGCCGCTGTGGCGCGGCGGCGGTCGGATTTTCCCGAATATGCCTGATGAGAATTTTGCCCAGAAGATCAACAAGAAGATGTACCGCGCCGGCATGGCCTCCATCTTCTCCCAGTTGGCCCGCGAAGGTCGCCTGGCCGTGGTTGATTCCCTGACGGTTGATTCTCCCAAGACGAAGCCGCTGGCTGCCAAGTTCAAGGCCATGAATCTCGATTCCGTGCTGGTGATCGCTGATGAGGTTGACGAAAACCTGTACCTGGCTTCCCGCAACCTGGTTAATGTGCTGGTGGTTGAGCCGCGTTACGCGGATCCATTGTCCCTGGTTCATTACCGCAAAGTGCTGGTCACCAAGGCTGCCATGGACAAACTCAAGGAGATGTTCGCATGAGCCACGGTCCGAATACCACGAAATTCGAAGAAGGTCGCCTGATGCAGGTGCTCGTCGCTCCGATCGTGTCTGAAAAGGCAACGATGATCGGTGAAAAGAGCAATGCCGTGACCTTCAAGGTGCTGCAGGACGCGACCAAATATGAAATCAAAGCCGCTGTGGAGTTGATGTTCAAGGTTGAGGTCAAGGGCGTGTCTGTGGTCAACACAAAGGGCAAAACCAAGCGTTTTGGCAAATCCGTCGGTCGTCGCGATAACGTTCGCAAGGCCTACGTGACGCTGAAGCCGGGCCAAGAGCTGAACCTTGGCGGGGAGGGCGCGTAATCATGGCTGTTATCAAAATGAAACCAACTTCGCCAGGCCGTCGTGGCGTGGTGAAGATCTCGCGTGATCACCTGTACAAGGGTGAGCCTTTTGCGCCGCTGCTGGAACCCCAGTTCCAACATGCAGGCCGCAATAACAACGGGCACATCACGACGCGTCACAAGGGTGGCGGTCACAAGCACCACTACCGTGTTGTCGATTTCCTGCGCAACAAGGACGGCATTCCGGCAAAGGTCGAGCGCATTGAGTACGATCCCAATCGTTCCGCCCACATTGCCCTGGTCTGCTATGCCGACGGCGAGCGCCGCTACATCATTGCCCCGCGTGGGCTTGAGGTCGGTGCAACCATCATGAGCGGTGCGGAAGCCCCGATTCGTGTCGGCAATACCCTGCCGATCCGCAATATTCCGGTCGGTTCGATCGTGCATTGTGTTGAACTGCAGATCGGCCGTGGCGCGCAAACCGTGCGTTCGGCTGGTGCTTCGGCAACCCTGCTGGCACGCGAGGGCACTTACGCCCAGGTTCGCATGCGTTCGGGTGAAGTCCGCAAGATCCACATTGAGTGCCGCGCCACGCTGGGCCAGGTCGCCAACGAAGAGCACAGCCTGCGTCGACTCGGCAAGGCCGGCGTCAAGCGCTGGATGGGCATTCGCCCGACGGTTCGCGGCGTTGTCATGAACCCGGTCGATCACCCCCACGGCGGTGGTGAAGGCAAGACCGGTGAAGGTCGCCACCCAGTCGATCCTTGGGGTAATCTGACCAAGGGTTACCGTACCCGTAACAACAAGCGCACGCAGGTCATGATCGTGTCGCGTCGCAAGAAGTAAGGGGAAGGTTAAATGACTCGCTCACTCAAAAAAGGTCCCTTTGTGGACCACCACCTGGTAGCCAAGACTGAAAAGGCTGTTGCTACCAAGGACAAGAAGCCGATTAAGACATGGTCGCGTCGTTCCATGGTCTTGCCCGATTTCATCGGCTTGACCATTGCTGTGCACAACGGCAAGCAACACGTGCCGGTCTATATCACCGATCAAATGGTTGGCCACAAGCTCGGTGAGTTCGCGCTCACGCGGACTTTCAAGGGTCACCCGGCGGACAAAAAAGTCCAAAAGAAATAAGGAGGTGACCATGGAAACTCGTGCAACCCTTCGTGGCGTTCGTTTATCGGTCGACAAAGGCCGTTTGGTCGCGGACCTGATCCGCGGCAAGAAGGTGGACCAAGCCCTGAACATCCTGCAATTCACGCAGAAAAAAGCTGCCGTGATCATCAAGAAGGTTCTGGAGTCCGCTATTGCCAATGCTGAGCACAATGACGGTGCCGACATCGACGAATTGAAGGTGAAAACCATCTACGTCGAGCAAGGTGCATCGCTGCGCCGCTTCACGGCCCGCGCCAAAGGTCGCGGAAACCAAATCAGAAAACCCACGTGCCATGTGTACGTGACGGTTGGTAACTGAAAGAGGCCAGGAAGATATGGGACAAAAAATCCACCCAACCGGCTTTCGCCTGTCGGTCAGCCGTAACTGGTCATCGCGCTGGTACGCCAACGATCGTGATTTCGCAGGCATGCTGGCTGAGGACATCAAGGTGCGCGAGTACCTGAAGGCCAAGCTGAAGAATGCATCCGTGTCGCGCGTTCTGATCGAGCGCCCCGCCAAGAATGCCCGCATCACGATCTTCTCGGCACGTCCGGGCGTCGTGATCGGCAAAAAGGGCGAGGACATCGAAAACCTCAAGCGCGAACTGTCGCGCCAACTCGGCGTGCCGGTTGCAGTGAACATCGAAGAAGTGCGCAAGCCTGAAATTGATGCAAAGCTGATTGCCGACAGCATCACGCAGCAGCTCGAAAAGCGCATCATGTTCCGTCGGGCCATGAAGCGCGCAATGCAGAACGCCATGCGTCTGGGTGCCCTGGGCATCAAGATTATGTCCTCGGGTCGCTTGAACGGCATTGAAATTGCCCGTTGCGAGTGGTACCGCGAAGGTCGCGTGCCGCTTCACACACTGCGCGCGGACATCGACTACGGCACCTCGGAAGCCAAGACAACCTACGGCATCATCGGTGTCAAGGTCTGGGTCTATAAGGGTGATACGCTGGGTCGCAACGATCTGCCGGCCGTGGTTGAACCGCGTGCTGACGAAGAACGCCGCCCACGTGGACCGCGTCGTGATGCACGCCCCGGCTCGGATCGTCCTGCACCTCGCGGTGTACGTCGTCCGCCGTTGGCTGGCAATACCGCACCTGCCGATGGCAGCGACAAACCTGCTGAGGCCACTGGTGCCGATGCAAACAAACCCGCCGTTAAGCGCGTCCGCAAGGTAGCCGCGCCAGCTGCAGCAGCTGACGGCAAAGGAGAATAAATATGTTGCAACCCGCTCGTCGCAAATACCGCAAAGAGCAAAAAGGCCGTAACACCGGTGTCGCGACTCGAGGCAGCTCGGTCGCGTTTGGTGATTTCGGTCTGAAATGTGTGGACCGTGGTCGTTTGACCGCGCGTCAAATCGAAGCCGCGCGTCGTGCGATTTCCCGTCACGTCAAACGGGGTGGCCGGATCTGGATCCGTGTCTTCCCGGACAAGCCCATCTCCCAAAAGCCGGCGGAAGTCCGCATGGGTAACGGCAAGGGCAATCCCGAGTACTACGTGGCCGAGATTCAACCCGGCAAGATCGTTTTTGAAATCGTGGGTGTGCCGGAAGAACTGGCACGTGAAGCGTTTCGTCTGGCAGCCGCGAAGCTGCCCTTGCGCACCACTTTTGTGGCACGCATGATCGGCCAGTAATCAGGAGAGAATGATATGAAAACTACTGAACTGCGCCAAAAAGACGTTGCTGGTTTGCAAGTGGAAGTCAAAGAGCTGCAAAAAGCCCACTTTGGCCTGCGCATGCAAAAAGCCACGCAACAACTCAACAACACCGCTACGCTGCGCTCCACGCGCCGCGATATTGCTCGCGCCAAGACCATTCTTGTCGAGAAGCAACGCGCTGATAAATCCGCCAAATAAGGAGCTATAAATGACGGAAGCTAAAAAATCCCTCAAGCGTACTCTGACTGGCAAGGTCGTCAGCGACAAGCGTGCCAAGACGGTCACGGTGCTGATCGAGCGCCGTGTCAAGCACGAGCTCTACGGCAAGATCGTCGGCAAGTCGAGCAAGTACCACGCCCATGATGAAAATGGCGAGTACAAGCTCGGTGACATCATCGAGATCACCGAAAGCCGGCCGATTTCGAAAACCAAGAACTGGGTCGCTACCCGCTTGGTGCAAAAGGCGGCGGCCGTATAGGCCTTTGCAGTCTGCGGACTGCGTACGTATCAGAAACGGCTCACAATGTGAGCCGTTTTTATTGGTTCATTCAACAGGACAATTTCCGAGCTTGATGCGCGGGTACCAGTCCAACCTTTCAGGAGCAACAGATGATTAAAGTAGGCGATCAGATTCCGGCGGCCACGTTGATGGAGTATTCGGAAGTTGAGGGTGGCGGTTGTAGCCTCGGCCCCAATCCGGTCGATGTGCGCAAGGCCAGCGTCGGCAAGACCATTGCCCTGTTTGCGCTGCCAGGGGCCTTCACGCCGACCTGCTCGGCCAAGCATGTTCCCGGCTATGTCGAGAAGTTTGCCGATCTCAAGGCCGCCGGTGTCGATGAGATCTGGTGCGTCAGTGTCAACGATGCCTTCGTCATGGGCGCCTGGGCGCGCGATCAGAAGACGGCGGGCAAGGTGCGCATGCTGGCCGATGGTGATGCGGTTTTCACCAAGGCCACCGGCCTGACGCTGGACTTGACCGGCAAGGGCATGGGCCTGCGCAGCAATCGCTATTCGATGCTGATCAAGGATGGCAAGGTGGCATCGCTGAACATCGAGGCACCGGGAAAATTTGAAGCCAGCGACGCGGCAACCATGCTCGCGCAAGCCAAAGCCTGAGCCCGCGGAGGAAGGCATCATCACCGTCGGGTGATGATGCCTAGAGCTTGACCATGAGGTAGTGCGCGCCTTCGATCGGGTTGTGGTAGTACGGTGGTATTTCCTCAAATCCGAGGTCGCGGTAGAGTGCGCGCGCCGTCTCCATTTCATCCAGCGTGTCGAGCAGGACACAAGCGTAGCCCGCGTGCCGCGCGCACTCCAGGATCGCCTCAACGAGCTGGCGGCCAATCTTGTTCTTTCTGAACTCCGGCGGCACGTAGAGCCGCTTCATCTCACAGGCGTTGGGGTAATCGACGGTATCGAGCGGCCGCAGCGCGCAGCAGCCCGCGAGCACCCCGTCAGCCATTGCCATCAGCAGAGCGCCGCGCGGCTGCGCATATTCTCCGGGCAGCGTCGCGAGTTCGGATTCAAAGTTCTGAAAACACAAGTCAACGTGCAGACTGTCGGCGTATCGGCGAAAAAGCGCCCTCACTGCATCGAGTTCGGATGCTGTGCTGGGCGTAATCAATTGGACGGAAGGCGTGTTCACGATCGAACGGGGCTCGGGACAAAGACCCAGTTTATCGGCATTTCCAGCGAGTCCTGTCGGGCGCCGGACCCTTCACGTCAAAAGGGTGGCGTGAGGCAGTCGGAGAGGGCGACTGCATCGTCTGCTGCTGCGGCCGTCGTGATGGCGACGCCTTAGTTGCCTGGTGTAAGCTGGGCCCTGATTTCACCGCCCGGGTAGGCCTTGGTGTGCAGGTTCACATACCATTTGCCGTCCAGCAGATCCTTCATCTGCTCCGGCGTCAGTGTGGCTTCACCGGTGATGGGGCTTTCGACGCTGCCCTTGAATCCCAATGCAACGCCGGCATTTTGTCCAGGTGCTGCCGGGCCGTGGAAGTGTCCCGCACCAGCGGGGCCGCTCAGACCGGAATAGACAACTTTCCATTTCAATTCTGCGCTGGCCTTGTTCAGGCTGGCTTCAACGGTACCGGTTCCGGCACTGTTGTTGGGAGGCGTTTCGCTTGCGCCGGCGAGTTGTCCTGTGAAGGCAACGAGGTCAGCGGCTTGCGCCACGCTCGCACCGCCGGCCAGGGCAAGAATCACGACGGCCAGAAACTTCATGGTCAAGGCATTCCGACGAGTGAGCATGGTGTTCTCCTGATAAGTCAAATTGGCGGCACGAAATACGACCACCGGCTGTTGATCTTGGCAGAGTCTGCCGGCCGGCCGCCGGCCCGGCTTGATCAACCATGAAACTTGCAGGGTCACTGATTCGATCCCCAAATCGCGAAGCCGGATCAGCAGACCCGGAGTTGTCTCTTTTTTTGAGCTGCGCGAGCACAGATAATGGATGCATGCTCTGCTTTTCAATCTCCATCGCCGCTTCAGGCCTGCCGCTGCCGGTGTGTCGACGTCAAACCGCCTGCCCGCGCAGCGAGAGTCCGACATGCATGAGGGCTCCCATCCTGGAAATCAGGGTTCGATGAACACGCTGCCCAGGCGCACGGCGATCGCCGTCTTTCTGGCCTTCGCTTGCGCCTACTTTCTGTCTGCGCTGATACGCGCGGTCACGGCGACCCTGTCGCCGGTACTGACACAGGAATTTGCACTCAATGCCAGTGATCTGGGCTTGCTGGCGGGGGGCTACTTTCTGGGCTTCGCGACCACGCAGTTGCCGCTGGGCACGTGGCTGGACCGGCATGGCCCGCGCACAGTCATCCTCTATTTCCTGTCGGTGGCGGTCATGGGATGCATTGCTTTTTCATATGCCACGAGTTTTCCAGGCCTGTTGGCGGGGCGCATCCTGTGCGGTGTCGGCGTCAGCGCCTGCCTGATGGCGCCACTGACCGGCTACCGGCGCTGGTTTGAGGCAGCCGCCCTGATGCGCGCCAATTCCTGGATGCTGATGACCGGCTCCTTCGGCATGGTTGCATCGACTCTGCCGGTGCAATGGCTGATGCCGCTGCTGGGTTGGCGCATGCTGTTCTGGGGCCTGGCCCTGCTGCTCTTGTTGGCCATGATCTTGATCAGGTGGCAGGTGCCGAGGTGGAATGTGACTGTGCCGGACGCCGCCGGTCCAAAAGCCGGCTATGCCGAGGTCTGGAAGCATTCCTATTTCCGCAAGATGACACCGATAGGGTTCTTTTGCTACGGCGGCCTGGTCGCCATACAGACCTTGTGGGCCACGCCCTGGATGATCAAGGTGGGAGGCTACAGCGCAGCCCAGGCGGCCAGCGGACTGTTCTGGATCAACATCTCGATGCTGTGTGCATTCTGGACCTGGGGCATGGTCAACCCATGGCTGGTACGACACGGGTACGACGCGGACTGGATGATCGCCCGTGGCCTGCCTCTGAGTTTTCTGGTGCTGGCTGCCCTGATCGCCATGGGCCCGAGTGCTTCGACCCTGACCGGCGCTTTGTGGGCCTTGTACTGCGTCACTTGCACCTTCGTCACACTGGCGCAACCGGCGGTGGGCATGGCCTTCGCATCCGCTGTTGCCGGGCGCGCGCTTTCTGCTTACAACCTGGTGGTTTTCGCAGGCGTCTTCGTCGTCCAGTGGGGCATCGGCCTTGCGGTGGACGGGTTCAAGGCGCTTGGCTGGAGCGAGGTGCAGGCCTTCCAGTCGGCAATGAGTGTGTTCCTCTTGTGCTCTGTACTCTCCTACTTTTATTTTCTGATTGCAAAAAGCCATAATCGGAGCACCTGACATGTTGCGGGCAACGCCGACCTGGCTAGCGGGTCGGCATCGTCCGCCTCACCCGGCTACCAAATGAACGGCATTTTCATCATCGCTCACGCACCATTGGCCAGCGCCTTGCGCCAGTGCGTCCTGCACGTCTTCCCGGATGGTGCACCAGGCTTGGCCGCGTTTGATGTGCAGCCCAACGTCCCGCCGGAAGAGACCCTGGCCAGTGCCCGGCAGGCGCTGGAATTGCTCAACACCAGCCAGACCCTGGTGCTGACCGACGTGTTTGGCGCCACGCCCTGCAACGTGGCGCAGCAGCTGGTCGACGGCGTGAATTCAAAGTTGATAGCGGGCGTCAACCTGCCCATGCTGTTGCGTACAGTGACCTACAGCCGTGAATCGCTCGATGCCCTGCTGGCGCGGGCGCTGGCGGGCGGAACCCAGGGTGTCATGCAGGTGGCCAACACAGCGCCACAAAACCAGGTGAAAAAGAAAAATGACCAAAGCAACCACGACCATCAGCAATAAGCTGGGCTTGCACGCCCGTGCCTCGGCCAAGCTCACCAAATTGGCGGGTAGTTTTCCGTGCGAGGTCTGGTTGTCCAGGGGCGATCGGCGTGTCAACGCGAAAAGCATCATGGGCGTGATGATGCTGGCGGCCGGGATCGGCAGCACCGTTGAAGTCGAGACCAACGGCGAGCGCGAGCAGGAGGCGCTGACGGCCTTGCTCGCATTGATCGAGGACAAGTTCGGAGAGGGTGAATGACCTTTTCGATCCACGGTCTTGCAGTCGCGCGCGGCATCGCCATCGGGCGTGCGGTGCTGGTGGCGTCGAGCCGGGTGGATGTGGCGCACTACTTCATCGATGCGTCCCAGGTTGCCGCCGAAATCGAGCGCGTCCGCCAGGGCCGCAACGCGGTGGTCGACGAGATACATCGGCTGCAGACCAGCATCGCGCACATGGGACCGAAAGAAGCGCCCCATGAATTGGCGGCGTTGCTCGACGTGCACCTGATGCTGTTGCAGGACGAGGAGCTGATTGGGGGCGTCAAGCATTGGATCACGGACCGCCTGTACAACGCCGAGTGGGCGCTGACGACACAGCTCGAGGTCATCGCGCGCCAGTTCGACGAAATGGAGGATGAATACCTGCGCGAGCGCAAGGCCGACCTCGAGCAAATCACGGAAAAAGTGTTGCGCGCGATGAAAGGCGTGGCTTCGCCCGTGGTGCAGCACGCGAACCGCCTCACGCGCAAGAAGTCGCAACAGGACCTGCTGCTCGATGACACGGTTGACGTGCCCCTGATCCTGATTGCGCACGACCTGTCGCCGGCCGACATGCTGCAGTTCAAGCAAAGCGTGTTTGCCGGTTTCATCACCGCAGTCGGGGGCAAGACCTCGCACACCGCCATCGTGGCGCGCAGCCTGGATATACCGGCGGTGGTCGGCGCCCGCCTGTCGAGCCAACTGGTGCGCCAGGACGACTGGGTCATCATTGATGGCGACGCCGGCGTGGTGGTGGTGGACCCGTCCCCGATCATCCTGGCCGAATACGGTTTCAAGCAGCGCCAGCACGAGCTCGACCGCAGCCGCCTGTCGCGCCTGCTGCACACGCCGGCGGTCACGCTGGACGGACAGAAGATCGAGCTGTTGGCCAACATCGAAATGCCCGAGGACGCGCCCCTTGCGATCAAGGCCGGCGCCGTCGGCGTGGGCTTGTTTCGCAGCGAATTCCTGTTCATGGGCCGCCAGGGCAAGTTGCCCAACGAGGAAGAGCAGTACCAGGCCTACCGGCGCGCCATTGAAGGCATGCAGGGTCTGCCGGTGACGATCCGCACGGTCGATGTTGGCGCCGACAAGCCGCTCGACGATTCGCTGCAGGACGCGGCCCACCTGAATCCGTCACTGGGCTTGCGCGCCATCCGCTGGAGCCTGGCCGACCCCGCCATGTTCCTCACGCAGCTGCGCGCCATCCTGCGCGCCGCTGCGCACGGGCGCGCCAAGCTGCTGATACCGATGCTGGTTCATGCCAGCGAAATACGGCACACCTTCGCCCTGATCGACCGGGCCCGTGTTGAACTCGACAACCGCGGCATTGCCTACGGTCCGATCGAGATCGGCGCCATGATCGAGATCCCGGCCGCGGCGCTGACGCTCAAGGTGTTCCTCAAGTATTTCGATTTCCTGTCGATCGGCACCAACGACCTGATCCAGTACACGCTGGCGATCGACCGCGCCGACGAGTCGGTGGCCCACTTGTATGACCCGCTGCATCCGGCGGTGCTGCGTCTGGTGGCCCTGACCATCGCCGAATGCCAGGCGCAGGGCAAGCAGGTGAGCGTGTGCGGCGAGATGGCCGGCGACATCACCCTGACCCGTCTGTTGCTGGGCATGGGGTTGCGCAGCTTTTCGATGCACCCGGCGCAAATCCTGGCGGTCAAGCAGGAGGTGCTGCGCGCCGACACCAATCGGCTCGCGGCATGGGCGCAGGAAATCATGGCGGACGACGAACCCGGACTGCGGCTGGTCCGGCATTAACGCTCAGCGCAGTGAGGTCAAGGAGGCGGCCGAAGGCCGGGGGACACAAACGGCGTTGAGTGCCGCGTCGCCCTGAGTCCTGCAGTGCCCGGGTCCTGACGTCTGCAGGTTGCTTGCCGCAAGATGACTTGTGGTGAACTAGAAGCGCTCCAGCTCCGGGTGCGCCAGCTTGCCGCCGCGCACCAGCATCTTGCCGTATTCGGCGCAGCGCTGCGGCGTCGGGATCACCTTGCCGGGGTTGAGCAGGCCCTTGGCGTCGAAGGCGCGCTTGACGCCGAACATCTGTTCGTTTTCCGCGGCCGAGAACTGCACGCACATCGAGTTGAGCTTTTCGATCCCCACGCCATGCTCGCCGGTGACCGTGCCGCCCATGGCGACGCTGGTCTCCAGGATGTCGGCACCGAACAGCTCGCAGCGATGCAACTGGTCGGCGTCGTTGGCATCGAACAGGATCAGCGGATGCAGGTTGCCGTCGCCGGCATGGAACACGTTGCAGCAGCGCAGACCGTATTTCTTCTCCATCCCGGCGATGGCGATCAGGATGTCAGCTAGGCGCTTGCGCGGAATGGTCGAGTCCATGCACATGTAGTCGGGACTGATGCGCCCGCTGGCGGGAAACGCATTCTTGCGCCCGCTCCAGAATTTCAGGCGTTCGGACTCATCCTTGCTGACTGCAATCGCCGTCGCGCCATGCAGGCGCAGCACCGCGCTCATGCGGCCGATCTCTTCTTCCACCTCTTCCGGTGTGCCGTCGCTCTCGCACAGCAGGATGGCGGCGGCGCTCAGGTCGTAGCCCGCATGCACGTAATCTTCCACCGCGGCCGTCATCGGCTTGTCCATCATTTCCAGGCCGGCCGGGATGATGCCGGCGGCTATCACGCCGGCAACCGCATCACCGGCCTTGCGGATGTCGTCGAAGCTGGCCATGATGCAGCGCGCCAGTTGCGGCTTGGGCACCAGCTTGACCGTGACCTCGGTCGTGACGGCCAGCATGCCCTCGGAGCCGATGACGATGCTCAACAGATCCAAACCGGGGGCATCGAGCGCATCGGCGCCGAATTCCACCGGCTCGCCTTCCATCGTGAAGCCCCGCACCTTGAGGACGTTGTGCAGTGTCAAGCCGTATTTCAGGCAGTGCACGCCACCGGCGTTCTCCGCCACGTTGCCGCCGATGGTGCAGGCAATCTGGCTCGATGGATCGGGCGCGTAATAGAGGCCATGCGGCGCGGCCGCTTCACTGATGGCCAGGTTGCGCACACCGCACTGCACCTGGGCGCTGCGGCTGCGGGCATCGATGCGGATGATCTTGTTGAATTTCGCCAGCGACAGCGTCACACCCAGGCGGTGCGGCATGGCGCCGCCCGACAGGCCGGTGCCGGCACCGCGTGCGACCACCGGCACACCGAGTGCGTGGCAGGCACGCAGCACGGCCTGTACCTGGCTCTCGGTCTCGGGCAGGGCCACGACCAGCGGGCGCTGGCGGTACGCGCTCAGGCCGTCGCATTCATAGGGCGTCGTGTCCTCCTGTTGCCAGAGCAGGGCGTGCTTGGGCAGACAGGCGCTCAGGGCCTGCACCACCTGGGCCTGGCGTTCCGACTTGTTGGGCAGTTCCTGCTGCGCTGCAAAAAGGGATGCGGTCATGGTGATGTTCAGTCGGCGATTAAAATGGCACGCTGCGGGGCAGCACACAGGATGCCATTGTTGCACTTGTACCGGTCCCCTGGAATCAAATTTCCACAAGACCCCTGCACCGAGGGGACGCAACCCATACCGCAATCCCATGCCGCCTGAAGCGAACGGCGCCTGGCAGCGACGCTGGCAGAAATGGCGCTTATTCCTGCCCTCGCTGCCCGCCCATGATTTGTTGCGTGACGCCACTTACCGGCGGCTCTGGTCATCGATCCTGATCAGTTCCTTCGGCGGTCAGATCACGATGCTGGCGCTGCCTCTGACGGCGGCCGTGCTGCTGCACGCCACGCCGACCCAGATGGGCCTGCTCACCGCCATGGAACTGGCGCCCTTTGTCCTGCTCTCACTGCCGGCTGGCGTCTGGCTCGATCGCGTGCGCAAGTTGCCGGTTTATGTGGTTGGCGAGGGCTTCATCGCGCTGGCCTTGTCCAGCGTGCCGCTGGCCTGGCACCTGGGCTGGCTCAGCATGGATTTTCTTTATGCCGTGGCCTTCGCCATCGGCTGCGTCTTCGTCACGGCCGGCAGCGCGGCGCAGATTGTGCTGACGCAGGTGGTGCCGCGCGAGCGACTGGTCGAGGCGCATGCCAAGAACTCGCTGGCCTCGTCCGGGGCTGAAGTGGCCGGGCCGGGTGTGGCCGGTGCCCTGATCAAACTGGTGGGCGCGCCACTGGCCCTGCTGGCCGACGCCGTGCTGCTGATCGGCAGCGTGCTGATTCTGCGCGGCTTGAAGGTGACTGAAAAGCGTCCTGACACGCAAGCCACGCATTTCTGGCGCGACCTCAAGGACGGGCTGCGTTTTGTCGCCAGCCAGCGTCTGCTGCTGTCGCTGGCCAGCGCGGTCGGCCTGTGGCAGTTGTGCTTCCAGTGTGCGATGGTGGTGCAGATCCTGTTTGCGACGCGGGAACTCGGACTCAACGAGCGCCAGGTGGGCTTGTGCTACATGGGGTTGGGGCTGGGCACCATCACCGCGAGCAGCCTGGGCAACCGCATCTCGCGGCACCTGGGGCCGGGGCCGTGCCTGATCCTCGGGATTGCCGTTTGCGGCCTTGGCTGGCTGCAGCTGGCCTGCGCGCCGCTCGGGGCTTGGGGCGTGTTCTCCTTCGTCCTGATGCAACTGTGTTTTGGTGTCGGCGCCGTCCTCATCTTCATCAACTTTCTGGCCTTGCGCCAGGCCGTCACGCCCGAGCCCATGCTGGGCCGCATGACCAGCACCATGCGCTGGCTGATCCTGATCCCGGCCGGTCCCGGCGCCCTGCTCGGCGGCTACCTTGGCGAGCACATGGGTCTGCGTTATGCCCTGGCCGCTGGCGGCATCGGTGCGCTGGTGCTGACCATCGGGGCCTGGCGCCATCCGGTGCTGCGCCAGGTGCGCACGCTGCCGACGATCCCGCCTGGGTGAAGCAAGCCCATCAGCGCAACGTGTGCCCTCAGGCCCCGAGGTAGCGCTGCGCCAGATGCCGGCGCAGATGCTGCGGGTTGAGCGCTTCGCCCGTCGCGCGCTGAACCAGTTCCCGAGTTTCCCAGCGGCTGGCCTGGCTCCAGATGTGCGTGGCCAACCAGTCGAACAGCGGTGACAAATCGCCTGCAGCCATGCGGGTTTCGAAATCCGGCTGGGTCTGGCGGATCGACGCGAAGTACTGCGCGGCGTACATGGCGCCCAGCGTGTAGCTCGGAAAGTAGCCGAAGCTGCCGCCGGGCCAGTGAATGTCCTGCAGGCAGCCGTTCTTGTAGTTGCCGCGCGTGTCCAGGCCAACGTAGGCCATCATCTTTTCATCCCACAGCGCGGGGATGTCGCGGGCCTCGATCTCGCCGTCGATCAGCGCACGCTCGATCTCGTAGCGAAGGATGATGTGTGCCGGGTACGTCAGCTCATCGGCATCGACACGGATGAAGCCGGGTTTGACGCGCGAGAACAGCCCTGCCAGGTTGGTTGCGTCGAAGGCGGCCTGATCGCCGAGGTGCTTCTTCAACAGGGGCGAGATCAGCGCGAGAAATGCCGGGTTGCGCCCGATCTGCATCTCGAACGACAGGCTTTGGCTCTCGTGGATGCCCATCGAGCGGGCGCGACCGACCGGCAGGTGCACACCATCGCGCGGCAGATTCTGCTCGTAGCGGGCATGTCCGGTCTCATGAACAATGCCCATCAGGCTGCGCATGAAATCGTCCGGGTTGTAGCGCGTGGTGATGCGCACGTCCTCGGGCACGCCGCCGCAAAACGGATGGGTCGAGAGGTCGAGCCTGCCCGCTGAGAAATCAAAGCCGAGCAGGGCCATGAGTTCGAGCCCCAGTTCGCGTTGCTGCGCGATCGGGAACGGGCCTTGCAGTGCAATCAGCGTTTCGCCGGCCTGCTTGTCACGCACCTGGCTGATCATGCCGGGCAGCCAGGTTTTCACCTCGCCGAAGATGGCGTCGATGTCGGCGCTGCGCGCGCCGGGCTCGAACTTGTCCATCAGCGCCTCGTAGCGGCCCACGCCCGTATGCTGCGACAGGCACTGCGCCTCCTCGCGCGCGAGCTTGACGACCTCATCAAAGTTCAGCAAAAAACCGGGCCAGTCATTTTCCGCTCGCTGTGTGCGCCAGGCGTGCTCACAGCGCGAACTCGCCAGGCTCTTGGCTTCGACCAGTCGCGCGGGCAACAGGTTGGCCAGCCTCCAGTCGCGCCGCATCTCGCGCAGGTTGGCGGCCTGCGCGGCGTCGAGCGCTTCGTCAACGGCACGTGCCATCAAGTCGGGCAAGGACGGGTCGGTCAGCGTCTGGTGCATCAGCACCTCGAGTTCGGCCAGCGCTGCGCCGCGTGCTGCGTTGCCCTTGGGTGGCATCATGGCGGCCTGGTCCCAGCCGACGATGGATCCCAGATGCTGATAACGGTAGAGGCGGGTGAAGGTGCTCACCAGCGCGTCATAGGCGCGAAGATTCATGATCAAAGGTTCCATCCGTGGCAGGGGCAAGGCCGATCGCGGCATTGTCACATGGGGGCCGGCCGCAGGCGCTCGCTACAATCCCGCCCATTCCCACCACCGGTAGCTACCCATGTCCGATCGCCTTGCCGTGCTGCCGCAGTACCTGCTGCCCAAGCAGGCCTTGACGGTCCTGGCCGGACGCATCGCCTCGGCGCGCGGCGGACGGATGACGACCGCCCTGATCGCCTGGTTCGTGCGGCGCTATGGCGTGAACATGGACGAGGCCGCCAACCCCGACATCGCCAGCTACGCCAGCTTCAACGACTTCTTCACGCGCGCCCTGCAGGAAGGTGCCAGGCCGCTGGCGCAGGCCGAACTGCTGTGCCCGGTCGATGGCGCCATCAGCCAGTTTGGCGCGCTGAAAAAGGACCAGATTGTTCAGGCCAAGGGCCACCACTATTCGAGCCGTGCCCTGCTCGGCGGCGATGCTGAACTGGCCGCGCAGTTCGACGACGGCAGCTTTGCCACGTTGTACCTGAGCCCGCGTGACTACCACCGCATCCACATGCCCTGCGCCGGGCGCCTGACGCGCATGATCTATGTGCCCGGTGAGTTGTTCTCGGTCAACCCGACAACGGCGCGCGGCGTGCCGGGACTGTTTGCACGCAACGAGCGCGTGGTCAGCATCTTTGATTCGGCGCTCGGCCCGTTTGCACTGGTGCTGGTCGGTGCCACCATAGTCGGCAGCATGGCCACGGTCTGGCATGGCGTTGTGAACGCCGAGCGCAGCGGGATGATCCGGCAATGGGACTACGCGCAGCAGGACGTGTCGCTGGCGCAGGGCCAGGAGATGGGCCGCTTCCTGCTGGGTTCGACCGTGGTGCTGCTGTTTCCCAAGGGCCCGTTGCAATTCAACCCGGCCTGGGCGCCGGGGCGTGCGATCCGCATGGGCGAGGCCATGACGCACCGCTCTGCCACAATATTCACATGAAGTACGAACACCTTCTCATGTCGGTCGATGGTCCGATCACCACCATCACACTGAACCGTCCGGAAAAGCGCAACGCGCTGGCGATGGCGGTCATGCTCGAGTTGACGCAGGCCTTGCAGGCTGTGGCCAGGAGCGAGGCACGCGGCGTGATCCTGGCTGCCAACGGACCGGTGTTCAGCGCCGGCCACAACTTTGGCGACATGGCCGGCGCCACGCTCGAGCAGGCGCGCGAGTTGTTTGCCGTTTGTACCGCGATGATGGACGCCATCCAGGCGATGCCGCAGGTGGTGATCGCCCGCGTTCATGCGCTGGCCACGGCAGCGGGCTGCCAACTGGTTGCGAGTTGCGACCTCGCGGTGGCCGCTGACAGTGCAGGGTTTGCCATCCCGGGCGGCAAGGGCGGCCTGTTCTGCCATACGCCGCTGGTGGCGCTGGCGCGCAATCTGGGCCGCAAGCGCGCGCTCGAGATGGCGTTCACGGGCGACGCCATCGACGCCGTAACAGCCGTGCAGTGGGGCATGATCAACCGGGCCGTGCCAGCCGATCAGCTGGAGGCGGCAACGCTCGATCTGATCACGCGCGCCACGCGCGGCAGCGCCCTGTCCAAGGCGCTGGGCAAGCAGGGCTTCTACCGCCAGATCGATCTGCCGCAGGACGCTGCTTACCGTTACGCTGTCGAATTGATGGCCACAGCGGCGATGACACCCGATGCGCAGGAAGGCATAAGGGCCTTCCTCGAAAAGCGCCACGCGCAGTACACGCAGGGTGCAGATGCCAGCGCAAACAATCTTCCGCCGGGCCGGCCCTAGGCTCTGAACCGCTTGGCGGTCAGCCCCGCAAGGGAAGATTAGCCCCCTCCGGGGGCAGCGCAGTACGCGAAGCGTTCTCGAAGAGCGGCGTAGCCACTAGCGTGGGGGCTATCTGAAAATCACGGTCTTGTGACCGTTGATGAGGACGCGGTGTTCGCTGTGCCACTTGACCGCGCGCGCCAGTACCTGGCTCTCGGTGTCGCGGCCCAGTGCCGTCAGATCCTCGACCGTGCGGCTGTGATCGACCCGCGCCACATCCTGCTCGATGATCGGGCCTTCGTCGAGGTCCGCCGTCACGTAGTGGGCGGTGGCGCCGATCAGTTTCACGCCGCGATCATGCGCCTGGTAGTAGGGTTTGGCACCCTTGAAGCTCGGCAGGAACGAGTGGTGGATGTTGATGGCGCGGCCTGAGAGCTTGCGGCACAGGTCGTCGCTGAGCACCTGCATGTAGCGCGCCAGCACAACCAGCTCGGCCTGCTCGGCCTCGATGATCTCGTACTGGCGGGCCTCGGCCTGCGCCTTGGTTGCGGCGGTCACCGGCAGGTGATGAAACGGCACGTTGTAGCTGGCCGCGAGCTGGTAAAACTCGCGGTGGTTCGAGATGATGGCGCGGATGTCGAGCGCGAGCAGGCCGCTCTTCCAGCGAAACAGCAAGTCGTTGAGGCAATGCCCCTCCTTGCTGACCATGAGTACGGCGCGCATCGGCTGCGCCACGGCGTGCAAACCCCACCTCATTTCGAAGGGCCGAGCAAACGAATCCAGCTGCATCTTCAGGTCCTCCGGCGTGAGCTCGCCGCAGGCAAACTGGACGCGCATGAAGAAGAGACCCGTGTCATGGTCGTTGTACTGGGCGGCTTCTTCGATGTTGCCGCCGCGCTCCAGAAGGAAGCCCGAGACGGCATGCACAAGTCCGAGGCGGTCCGGGCAGGACAGGGTCAGGATGTAAACAGGTTTCATAGGCCTGCATTGTCGCCGCAGAGTCCCGCGGCAGGCCTAGCGCGGGACTCGGCCGGTCAGTGAACCAGCACCGGGTTCTGCGCCAGTTCGGCGTATTGCTCGAGCGTTTCTTCAACCTCTTCCTGGGTTGGCGTCTTTTCCTGCCAGGCCGAGATGTGGCGCTGGAACAGTTCTGCCCACGAGCCGTCGAGGTAGACCTCCTTGCCCGAACGTTTGTCCACGATCTCGAAGCCGTGGCGCGCCAGCGCCGGCACCAGCAGCAACTGCGCGATGCGCTCGCTGTCGTTTTCGTCGGTCACGTCGGTGGCTACTGCATTGGCCAGCATGTGCGTCACCGAGTAGGTGTCAGAGTCGTAAAGCGTGTGCATGGATCAATTATCCTTTAATCGTCATTGCACCACACTTGGTCGCACTCACGCCAATTTCAAGGGCCTGCTGCCTCGGCCCCTTCCGCGCTCAGGGCGTCGCTGGCTGGCCGGACAGCCATTGCTGGTCGAGAAACTCGCTGTTGGCGTCCGTGATGCGCATGCGCACCGGCAGGTAGCCCAATGACGGCGCCAGCCACAGTTAGACCTTCTGGTCAAACGCGCGGCGCGGGTTGCGCATCAGTTTCAGGGCTGCTAGCTCGCCGCCGGGCAAGGCCTGTGTCTCCAGGTTCTCGACGGTAAACAGCCAGAGATCGGAATCGCGCGGCCCGACAACCGGCAGTGTCAGCGTGCTGGCCTGCGGGTAGGCCTCGGCGTTGCCGGCCAGCATGGCCGCCAGTTGCAGCAGGATGCTCAGGCGGTCCTGCGCGCCGTCGAGCAGTGGCGCGTCCGGGGTGTTGGCGCTGAAGGTGATCTTGCCCTGCTCGCGCACGAAGTGGGCCGCGACCTCGCTGCGTTTCTTGTCCGAAAACCGCGCTGGCGCATGACCGGCAGGGGCCCGGCACTGAAAGTCAGTCGGGCGTCGTAATGGGTGCCGTCGGGCTGCCATAACAGTTCGGCCCGCAGGTTGTAGGGAAACTTGCTGCCTTTGACGTCGTACTGGAGTAGCGCTGCGCCCGGGACCCGGTAGGCGCGCTCCGGGCTCGCAGTTTCGCGCGGCGCCTGCGCAACCATGGTGGGCGCAGCCACCTCGGTTGCGGGTGCTGTCGTCGCAATGGGGGTCGCGCCCGCGTTCGTTGCGCTTGGTTCAGTGCCCGCCGTGGCGGGCGACTCGTCGGCCTTGCGCGGGGACGGAGCCGGACGCTTGACGCCGGGCTGCCTTGCTGTCGGCGCATCTGCCCGGGCGTCGACCGGTTCGAGTGCCCGGGTGCTGAATGCCGGCACCGGCGCTGGCGTATTCGGGGCAAGGGTCGGCGAATCATCCTGCAGCAGCAAGTGAAGCAGCAGCACGATCAGGGTCAGTCCCGCCAGCGCCTTGCGCGAAACAGTCTGCGGTCTGGTCCGACTCGTCGGCATGGCTCGTGCCCGGGCGCTCAGTCGTAGCGCAGTGTGAAGATCAGATCCAGCGTGCTTTGTTCGCCGGTCTGGGCGCGCAGCGTGAACTGGCGTGACAGTTCGTAGAAGATGTAGAAGCTGCCCAGGGCGCTGGTCAGGCTGCGTTCGTAGGCGACGTAGAAGTTGCGCGCGATGTTCTTGCCGAGCGTTACGGTGGTTTCGCTCGTGCTCGTGCCGGTGCTGCTGTTGGCGCTGCTGCCGAACGACAACTGGTCGAGTCCGAACGCATTGGCCAGGCCGCCGCCAACGCCCTTGTCCTTGCCGCCGAGCAGCGAGAGCGCCGCCTGCTGCAGCATGGCGGCTTCGCTGCCGCCGTTGACGGGCGCGCGACCGAGCACCAGCCAGGACAATTTTTCAGCGTCGGGCAGATCGGGGTCCGCGTACAGCCGCACGATCGGCGACAGCACGCTGCCGCTGATGCGCACGCCCACCCGTTGCTGCAGTTGCGGGCGGATCGCCAGGATGTCGAGCGCCGGGTTGTCGTACGGTCCGCTGAAGCGCAGCACGCCTTCCTCGATCGTTAGCTGCTGCCCGTAGGCCTTGTAAGTTCCACCCAGCGCGCGCAACTCGCCGATCAGTCGCGGCGTGCGTCCCGAATCGCCGCCACTGCGCAATTCGAGCTCGCCGCCCAGCCGCGTCGCCAGGCCGTGACCGCTCACCTGAAAGCGCGGCCCAAAGTCCAGGCTGACGACCACATCGGGCGTTACGCCGCCGGGGCTGGAGGGCATCGCGGCGGTTGCGCCGGGGCTGCTGCGGGGCGCTGTGCCAATGCGCGTGCTGCGCAGCTTCACATCGTCACCCAGGCGCGGCGCGGTGTCTTCGGGCAGGACGAACAAGGCCTGATCGGCCCTGAGCTTGCCGCGCACGGTCAGCCGCGCGTCGGCGAGTCTTGCCGAGACCTGGCCTGAGAGCACCAGCCGCCGGTCGGCCATAGCGCTGACGCGCAGGGCATCGGCCTGGAAATCGAGCGCCATGTGCAAGCGCGAGCGCAGTGTCGCGGCTGCGTCGCTGGCGGCTGGCCACTCCACCGAGCCGGTGGCCGACAGCGAGCCCGGGTTGCTGGTGCCGGCGCCGGCGACCTTGAATTCGAGGATGTCCATGCGCTGGCCGTTGAGCTTGGCGCGCAGCGTGCCTTTGCTGAAATCGATGCCGTCCACAACCGAGCTCACCGCCAGGTCTTGCGCCAGCAGCGTGCCGTGCCACTGGGGTGCGCGGCGCGTGCCGGAGAGTTCGGCCCGGGCTTCCAGTGTGCCGCGCAAGCGCCAGCCTGGCGGCGCCAGCCGCGACCAGTTGGTCAGCGGCGGCAGTTGGGCGTTCAGTGTGCCGCTCAAGGGCGCATCCATGGGCCAGCTCCAGCCCTCGTCCTGGCGCAGCAGCCGGCTGCTGAAGTCCGCCTGCACCTGACCGGCGCGCTCGCTGGCCCAGCGCAGGCTGCTTGTCAGGCGCTCGCCGTCGGCGCTCAGCACCAGGCGCGCATCGCTGATGCCGGCGCGCAGTGTGCCGAGATTGGCGTCGCCGGTCTGCAGTAGCAGATCGCCGCTGCTGCGCTGCAGCGTCGCGCGCACCTGCAGCGCGGCGCCGCCGGATGCGTCCCACTGCCCGCCCAGCAGCAGGTCGCCGCTGACGCCCATGCTGGCCATGGCGGTCTGGCCGAGCCGGTCCAGCCAGGCCAGCGGCAGGCCTTGCACCGAGCCCTGCGTGTGCCAGTCGCTGCGCCGGCCCTGCTGCGACCAGTGCGCGTCCTGCCAGCTCATGACCGCCAGTCCGGGCAGCGCGGCGCTCAGCCGGGCGCTGCCGGCGCCGATGTCGAGCGTGCTCAGCGCTGCACTGCGTTGCCAGCGCAGCGGCAGGCTGCGCTCCAGTTGCAGCGTCCAGAGGTCTGCCGCGACGCTGCCGTGCGCGCTTAGCTGTGCGCTCTCCAGCTCGGCCTGCCAAAGGCCGTCGCTACCTTGCGTGCCATGCGCTTGCGCCGCGAGCGCGAAGTGACGCCCGGCCTGTTCGGCCTGGGTCTGTGTCTTGAGTTTCCAAGCGCTGAGCGTGCCCGAGAGGTCGAGCTGCAACCCGAGCAGACGCCAGGCCTGCGCGGCATCCTGTCGCTCGCCGCGCAGCGTGAGTTGGTCGGACTGCATGCGGGCCTCGATCTGCAGGTTGCGGCCCTGGCCTTGCCATCCGCCTTGCCAGTGGCCGTTCAGACTGGCGCTGCCCGCCAGCGCGGTGCCGCTGGGCGTGGCCGGGCTGCCGGGCCAGCGCGCCAGCCATTGCCGGGCCTGGGCGGCGTCGCTGATCTGGATGCTGATATCGCCTTGTCCACGGCTGCTCGCCATCTCGCCTGCCAGCGTGGCGCGGGCGCCGGGCAGGGTCAGGTCGAGCTGGGCCGCGAGTGCACGCGTGTCGGTCTGGTACTTGAGCTGTCCCTGCAACTGCGCGTCGTCGGTTTGCAGCGAGAGCGTGTCGATGCGCAGTGCCGGCGCCAGCCACAGGCCGCGCGCCTGCATCGTCTTGAGGCGAAGCCCGGCCAGCGCGCCGCTGGTCGCCGTGCTTTGCGCGGCGCCGGTCTGCAGTTGCGCGTCAAAGGCAATGCCGGCGGGCGTCTGCTGCGCGGTCAGCCGGCCGTCCAGCCGGGTCGCCGCCAGTCGTGAGTCGATGGCCGCCGGGTTCACACCCTGCAGTGTGGCACTGCCTTGCCAGCCCGCGTGAGCGCCGGTCCTTGTGGCGGGGTTGTCAACGATGCCCTGCGCCCTGATGTGGCCGCCACCGGCGCTGGCCTGCAGCGACTCGACCACCCACTGCCCCTGCGTGAATGCCAGCGTGCCCTGCAGACTGTCGAGCGGCAGACGTCGCTGGTTCCATGCGCCCGCTTGCGTGTTCGTGAGTTCGACGATGGCCTGCCAGCCGGGGCCGGCGGGCGTGACCCGGGTGCTGCCGCTCAGCCGGGTCTGCGGTGCCTGCGGCCACAGCGCGGCCAGGTTCAGGGCCTGCCACTGCGCCGTGGCGCTGACGATGGCCTGCGCCTGCCACGGCTGCAAGGTCGCCACCAAATTGCCCTGCATCGCCGCATCGGGTGTAGCGCCCTTCTCGGGTACGAGTCGAGCCTGCAATTGCAGCGTTGCGTCGCGGCCCGTAAGTTGCCCCTTCACGTCAAGCAAGGCGTCCAGATGCAGGCTTTGGCGACTCGACGGCAGCGTGGTTTGCACGCTGCCCTGCAATTGCGCGACCAGTTGCATCGGCGCTTGCGCTTCCAGCCGGCCGCTGAAGTGATAGCTGCCGGCTGCCATCTGCGCGCTGCCGTCATCGAGCCGGTGTGCCTGGCCGTCAAAGCGGTAGTGCCCGGCCAGATTCGTGAGCTGCAGCGCGGGTGGCCCGACCCACTCCAGTGCTGCCACTGATACTTGCGCGTCGACCCGAAAGGGCAGGCGCAGGTCGGCCGGCGGTGTCGGCGTTGTGGCAGCGCGCCGGTCATCGATGCGCACCTGACCAATGCGCAGGCGCGTCAGGCGCAGTTCGCCCGCCCATACGCTGCCGGCGACCCAATCGCTTGTCAGGTCCGTGGCCTGGACGCTGAGCTGACCCTGCTGCCAGCGCAGCCAGCCGATGTGCCCGCCGCTGCGCAGCGAGCCTTTGACGTCCTTGAATTCCAGTGTCTGTCCGGCCGGCAGCAGGCGAGTGATCTGGTTCAGTGTGGTAGCCAGCGAGGTGTCGCCGCCGCTCCAGGACCACAAGGCCGCCACGCCCAGCAGCAGCGCCAGCAACAGGCTGGCGACGACGAGCAGGATGCGGCGCAGCGTCTTCATCAGAACGTGAACCCGAGGTTCATGTGCAGGCGAAAACGCTGCACGGCCACGCCGTAGGCAAGGTCGATCTGAAGCGGCCCGACCGGGCTCTTCCAGCGCACGCCGGCACCGTAGCCGACGCGGGCACGCAACTCGCGCGGTGTGTCGGCGACCGCGCCGGCATCCACGAACAAAGTGCCCTCCCATTCGGTGGCCTGGTTGTTGCGGATGATCGGACGCTGCCACTCCACACTGCCGATGCCCATGTAGCGACCGGCCGTGGTCTGGCCGTTGGGCAGGGTGACGCCCAGGGTGTGGTACGCGTAGCCGCGCACGCTGGTGTCGCCGCCGGTCAGGAACAGCTGCGTGCTCGGCAGGATGGCGCTCTCGCTGGCGAGCACGGCGCCGGCTTCGGCGCGCAACACGAGGCGGCCCGCCCGCAGCGCCGCGATCGAGCCCTCGGCGCTGCGCGGCCCCAGCGGCACGTAGCCGAGCCAGCGCGCCACCAGGCGACTGAAGGGGTCGCGCTGGCTGCTCAAGGTGCTGCCGCCGCCGACCTCGACGCCCAGGCCCCAGCCGCTCGACGGAAACGGCAACTGGTCGAAATTGCGCAGGGTGAAGGCGTAATTGGCGCTCAGCGTCTGCGCCAGGATCGGCGCGCTGGCGTCAGTCGGAACGCTGTCGGAACGATCGAACTGCAGGTAGTAGTTGCGCTCGATGTGCTCGTCGGTCTGTCGGCGCCCGAACTGCAAATGCTGGCTGCTGACCTGGTAACTGCCGACCGGCTCGCGCTGCAACAGCAGCGCACTGGTCCAGCGCCAGTTGTCGGCATCGGGTGGCGCGGTCAGCTCGGTGCCGAGCGCGCGCGTGTCGCGATCGAGCAGGATCTTGCTGATGGCGCGCCAGCCGATGCCCGGTACCTGGTTGTGCGTGTGCTCGGCGCTCAGGCGCAGGCCGGCGTCGGTGCTGGCGCCGACACCCAGCACGAGCTTTTGTAGCTTGGCCTCGCGCACCTGCACGCGCAGCGGTGCCGCCTGCGGGTCGCCCGAAGTGTCCAGCGCGATGAAGGCGGAATCGAAATAGCCGCTTTCCGTCAGCCGCTGCTGCGCCTGCGCCAGCTGCGCCTGCGTGTATTCGGCGCCCGGTCTCAAGTGCGCCAGTCGCGTGACCAGTTCGGCGCTGTGGTGCTGGGCGCCGCTGATCACCAACGGGCCCAGATGGTAGTCGGGCCCGGATTCCAGTGTGACCGAGAGCCGCGCGCTGTGCTGCACGGGGTCGATGTCGGCCAGGGTGTCGCCGAGCTGTCCGGCGGCGTAGCGCAAGGTGGTGAGCTGGCGCAGCGCCAGCCGCTTGGCCTCGTCCCAGCCACTCTGGGTAAAACGGCTGCCCGCTGGCAGCGCCCAACCGGCTTCGATCCGCTGGCGCTGTTGCTGTGCCGCGTCGTCGCTGCCGATCGGGCCGTTGAATGTGATGCGAACCTCGCTGACCCGCGTCGGTTCGCCGGGCACAACGCGCAGTTGCACCGTGCGTGGCGCCGTTGCGCTGATGGCGTTCTGGCGTTCGATGCGGATCTCCGGCGCGAAGTAGCCGAGTGTGGCCAGCAGTTCGCGCGTGTCATCGCGCGCGGCGCTCAGCAGGCGGTCGAGCTCGGCGTCGTCGAGGTCGGCGAGTTCACGGTAACGCTGCAGTTCGAGGTGTCGCGTGAGCAGCGGACGCACCTCCTCAGGGGCTTCAACGAGCAGATCGAAAGCAGGCGTGGCAGCCAGGGCGGCGCCGGCAGCGCAAGCGTAAAGCGCGCCTGCCAGCACCCATCCCGTCACGCCGGATGCACCCGATCTGATCATGTGCTCATTCTGCCATCGCGTGCTGCGCACGCGCACGTGTTCAAGCGCCGGCCAGTTGCTTGGCGAAGGTCTTGATGCCGCGCAGCATCATTTCAATCGATACCGCGACCAGCACCAGACCCATCAGGCGTTCCAGCGCGACCACGAAGCGGTCGCCCGCCACACGCTGGATGCGCTCGGCCAGCACCAGCACGGTGGCGCTCACGGCCATCGTGACGCACAGCGCGGCAATCCATTCCATGCGCCGCTCCGGCGCCTGCGAGACCAGCAGCAGGACGGTGGCCAGCGCCGACGGGCCGGCAATGGCCGGAATGGCCAGTGGCACGATCAGAGGCTCGCCTTTTTCTCCCGGCACCTCGATGCCCGGTGGCGGCGGAAAAATCATGCGCAGGGCGATCAGGAACAGGATCACGCCGCCACCGATCTGCAGCGAGAGTTCGCTCAGGTTCATCAGGCGCAGAAAACCGTCGCCGACGAACATGAAGGTCAGCAACAGGACGAAGGCGATCAGGACCTCGCGCAGGATGACCCACGGCCGGCGCTGCGGCGCCACATGCCGCAGGGCATTGGCGAAGATCGGTATGTTGCCGATGGGGTCGGTGATCAGGATCAGCAGGATGGTGGCCGAGGCGAATGTGTAATTCATGGTCCCGGCAGGATAGCAGGCCTACTCGATCTTTTCCTGGCAGACGATGCAGCGCGGCGCTTCCGGTGCGGCGTGCAGGCGCGCCAGCGGAATCTCGACGCCGCAGTCGATGCACAGGCCATAGGTGCCGGCCTCGATGCGCGCCAGCGCGGCATCGACCATGCGCAGCTCGGTCGATTCGCGGTCATCGAGGGCCAGTTCCAGTTCGCGCGTGCTGCTGATCTGGCCGCTGTCGAGTTCCTCGGCGCGGCCGAAGTGCTCAGCCGAGGCCTCCGCGCGACCCACCGTGCCACCGCGCAGGCTGCTCAGTTGCGCCAGAAGGCTGGCGCGCTGCGCCAGCAGTTGCCGCTTGAAGGCGGGGTTGAGATGTGCGCTCATAGGAGATGCCTGTCTGTGTAGTTGAGCTTTCATCGTGCTCCGCGTGGGCCCGCGCGTCTTTGATGTCTGTCAACACTCTGCAGGGTCGGCCGTCCTCGGACATAATCGCCGCCACGCGCACCGGCTCGCCTCTCGCAGATCGGCTTGCGGTGCATTGGACGGTTGCTTAGGGAACACAAGCGCATGAAATTGAAAGCACTCGCCGTCATCGCGGCACTGGCCTGCGGCGCGGTTTACGCCCAGAACATCGAAGTCAGGGATGCCTGGGTCCGCGCCAGCGTGCCGGGGCAGAAGGCCACCGGCGCCTTCATGAAGATCAAGGCCAAAGACACGGTCCGCCTCGTCGGTGTTGCGTCGCCGGCGGCGGCGGTGGCCGAGGTTCACGAGATGAAGATGCAGGGCGACGTCATGACCATGCGTGCCGTATCGGGCGGCCTGGAGATTGCGGCTGGCAAGACGGTCGAACTCGCACCGGGCGGCTACCACCTCATGCTGATGGATCTCAAGGCGCCGCTGCTCAAGGACGGCAGCGTGCCCCTGACCCTGGTGTTCAAGGATGCCAAGGGTGTTGAGAGCAGGATGGAGCTCAAGGTGCCGGTGACGGCCATGGCGACCGGCATGCACCAGCACTGACGGCCATGTGGGCGCGGGCATCGCCAGCGGGGCCGCATTGGGGTAAGCTGTGACCTGTCCCGAACAATTTAGGAGAGCAAGATGGCTGATGCGCAGAACAGTGGTTTCGGTAAATTCGTTCCCGGTTTTGACTTTCTCCAGAATCTGGCCAAGGGGGCGACACAGAACATTCCGCAAATGCCCAATCTGGCGAACTGGATTGCGCCGACGCTCAATCTGGAAGAGCTGGAAAAGCGCATCGACGAGCTCAAGACCGTGCATTTCTGGCTCGAGCAGAACTCCAAGGCGCTCGGTGCCACAGTGCAGGCGCTCGAGGTGCAGAAGATGACGCTGGCCACGCTCAAGGGCATGAACTTCAACATGGGCGATGTGGCCAACGCGCTCAAGCTCAAGGCCGCCGATTCGGTCGCCTCCGGCGTGCAGCGCATGACCGACACCGCTGCTTCAACGGCCAAGACAATTTCCGACGTGGCCAGTGGCGCGGGTTCAGTCGCCAAGTCGGTGCGCAAGGCAGCCACTCCGGCCAGCGGCGTGGGTGGCTTGATCGATCCGATGCAGTTGTGGGGGTCGCTCACGCAGCAGTTTCAGCAGATCGCCGCCGGTGCCATGAAGGATGCGAGCAAGAACACGGCCAAGGATATGACCAGGAACATGGCTGCCGGCCTGGCCAAGGAAGCCGTCAAGGCGACCAAGAAAGTGGCTGCCAAGTCCGGTGCTGCCGCGCGCAGGGCCGTCAAGAAGGCGCCTGGCAAAGGCGCCTGACGCCGGCGCGGCGCGAGCGGCGATGAAGCTTTTTCCGTATGGCCATGCCACACATCCCGAGTGGCGCATGGCCGCAGCCCAGGTGCTGGCCCAGGTGCGCGGCCAGATGGCGCGGCCCGACTTCGCGAGCGCGCCAACGCTGGCCCTGCTCTACATCACGGACCATTACGCCGAGCAGGCGCGGGATATTCTTGAGTACCTGAGCGCCGAACTGCCTGAAGTGACCGACTGGTCGGGCACCGTGGGCGTCGGCGTCGCGGCGAACAACGTCGAGTATTTTGATGCGCCGGCGCTGGTGCTGATGCTGTGCGAATTGCCAGGCGACCAGTACCGCGTGTTCTCCGGCGTGGCGCCGCTGGGCCTGGGGTTCGACGCGCATTCGGCACTGGTCCATGCCGACCCCAATACGGCCGACCTGGGCGAACTGATTGGCGAGATGGCTGCGCGCACGGCAACCGGCTACCTGTTTGGCGGCCTGTCCGCAAGCCGCTCGCAAACGGTTCAGTTCGCCGTTGGCGGCAACGGCAATATCCGCGGCCAGGGTGCGGCCAGCGGTGTCTTCAGCGGCGGTCTGAGCGGTGTGGCTTTCGGCGAGCGCGTCAACCTGGTGTCGCGCGTGACGCAGGGCTGTCTGCCGATCTCAAAGGCCTATTTCGTGGGCGCCGCCGAGGGCAATGTCGCGGGCCTGCTCGATGGCGAGCCCGCCATGGACGTGCTGCTGCGCGATCTCAAGGTCACACTGGAGCAGCCCGAACAGGCGCTGCAGGCGGTGCGTGCCACGCTGGTGGGCCTGCTGTCGAGCGCGGACAGCGGCGATGCCGTGGCGGTGCAGCGCACCGGTAACTTCGGCAGCGACGTGCTGGTGCGCCACATCATCGGTCTGGACACCGCGCGCGGTGCGATTGCGGTCTCGGACCAAGTCAAGGCCGGCATGCAACTCGTATTCTGCCGGCGCAATGTGCAGGCGGCCAAGGCTGATCTGATGCGCGTCTGCGCCGAGATCCGCGAAGAAATGGAGCCGCAGGAGCTGGCGGTCGAGGAACTGATGGCGCTGGCCGCACCGGCGGCCGCCGCACCGCATCCGGCTCGACGCATCTTGGGGGCGGTCTACGTCAGCTGCTCCGGGCGTGGCGGTCCGCATTTTGGCGGCCCGAGCGCCGAACTGCAGATTGTGCGCCGCGCCTTGGGCGACGTGCCCCTGGTCGGCTTCTTCGCCGCCGGCGAGATCGCGCGCAATCACCTCTACGGCTACACCGGCGTGCTGACGGTATTTGCCGGCGATTAGGCTGGGGTCAAACCCCGCGTGCCCGGTCGGCCTTGAACTGCGTGACAAACGCGCCGAAGCGTCCGGCGTCGAGCGCCTCGCGCACTTCGCGCATCAGGTTTAGGTAGTAGTGCAGGTTGTGGATGCTGGCGAGCATCGGGCCGAGCATCTCGGCGCAGCGGTCCAGGTGGTGCAGGTAGGCGCGGCTGAAGCCCTCGCGGCCGCCCTGGCTGTACGCAATGCTGGAGCTGCCGGCGCAGGCGTGGCAGGTGCAGGTTTCGTCGAGCGGACGCTCGTCGGTCTTGTGCCGTGCGTTACGGATCTTCAGGTCGCCATGGCGCGTGAACAGGGTGCCGTTGCGCGCGTTGCGCGTGGGCATCACGCAGTCGAACATGTCGACGCCCTGGGCCACGCCTTCGACCAGGTCTTCCGGCGTGCCCACGCCCATCAGGTAGCGCGGCTTGTGCGCGGGCAGGCGGTGCGGCGTGTGCGCCATGATGCGCAGCATCTCTTCTTTCGGTTCGCCGACGCTGACGCCGCCGATGGCGTAGCCCGGGAAGTCCATCGCCACCAGCTGTTCGAGCGACTCCTGGCGCAGGTGCTCGAACATGCCGCCCTGCACGATGCCGAACAAGGCATTCGGGTTCTCGAGCCGGGCAAATTCCGACTGGCAGCGCTGCGCCCAGCGCAGGCTCAGCTCCATGGAACTGCGCGCTTCGGCCTCGGTGGTGAGCTGGCCTTTGGTCTTGGGTTCGACCGAAATATAGGGCGTGCATTCGTCGAACTGCATGACGATGTCGCTGTTCAGGACGGTCTGGATCTGCATCGAGATCTCGGGCGTCAGGAACAGCTTGTCGCCGTTGACCGGAGAAGAAAACTTGACGCCTTCCTCCGTGATCTTGCGCATCTCGCCCAGGCTCCAGACCTGGAAGCCGCCGGAGTCGGTCAGGATCGGCTTGTCCCATTTCTCGAAACGGTGCAGACCGCCGAACTGGGCCATCACGTCCAGACCCGGGCGCATCCACAGGTGAAAGGTGTTGCCCAGGATGATTTGCGCGCCCATCTCCTCCAAGCTGCGCGGCAGCACGCCCTTGACCGTGCCATAGGTGCCCACCGGCATGAAGATCGGCGTTTGCACCACGCCGTGGTTGAGTGTCAGGCGGCCGCGCCGGGCGTGGCTGGCGGGGTCGGTTTGGAGCAGGTCGAATTGGAGCATGGGCGCTATTGTCTTTGAAGTCGCGCCCGGTGCTGGCGTGCCTGGCCGCCGGTCAGCGGCGCAGGCGTTCAGGCGCCGCTCTGTGGCGTGGCGCGTGCAATGATGGCGCCGACATCGACACCACGCGGCAGCGTGCCATAGTTGTGGTGCCCGGCCTGCTCCAGGCGCGACTGGCAGAAGGCGTCGCTGATGAAGGACGGCGCACTCTGCACCAGCAGCGAGGCCTGCAGCGCCAGTGCCATGCGGTCGACCAGATCACGCGCGCGGTACTCGACATCGCGCGGGTCGCGCAGGTCTTTCGCCAGCGCGGCAACCCACTGGTCGAGCACGGCGTGCGTGCCTTGCGCCTTGCCGACTTCGCCAAAAAAGGCGTCGAGCACGGCCGGGGTCTTGGCCATGGCACGCAGCACATCGAGGCATTGCACGTTGCCGCTGCCTTCCCAGATCGGGTTGATCGGCGCTTCGCGGAACAGGCGCGGCATCATGCTGTCTTCCATGACGCCGCTGCCGCCGATGCATTCCATCGCCTCATAGGCGTGGTTCGGTGTGCGCTTGCAGATCCAGTATTTGCCCACGGCTGTGACCAGGCGCACCAGCAGGTCTTCCTGCGCGTCGCTGCGATGGTCCATGGCGCGCGCCACGCGCAGCGTCAGGGTCAGCGCCGCTTCGCTTTCCAGCGCCAGATCGGCCAGCACGTTGCGCATGAGAGGCTGCTCGTTCAGAACCTTGCCGAAGGCCGAGCGGATCGAGCAGTGGTGCAGCGCCTGCGAGGCCGCCATGCGCATGCCGGCGCTCGAGCCGGTCATGCAGTCGAAGCGCGTCATGCTGACCATCTCGATGATGTTGCGCACGCCGCGCCCTTCTTCGCCCACCATCCAGGCCAGCGCGCCGCGCAGTTCGGTCTCGCTCGATGCGTTGGAGGCGTTGCCCATCTTCTTCTTCAGGCGCAGCACCTGCATGGCGTTCTTGCTGCCGTCAGGCCGCCAGCGCGGCAGCAGAAAGCACGACAGCCCGCCAGCGCTGTGCGCCAGCACCAGAAACGCGTCGCACATCGGCGCTGATACGAAGTACTTGTGGCCGACCAGTTCGTAGGCCTGGCCCGGGCCGCCGCTGCCCAGCGGGTAGGCTTGCGTGCTGTTGCTGCGCACGTCGGAGCCGCCCTGCTTTTCCGTCATTGCCATGCCGATGGTGACGCCCTGCTTCTGGCTCACCGGCACGTTGCGCGGGTCGTACACGGGTGCCGTGACCTTGGGCAGCCAGTCGCGCGCCAAGTCGCCCTGCAGGCTCAGTGTCGGCACGGCGGCAAAGGTCATGGTGATCGGGCAGCCGTGGCCGGCTTCCACCTGCGTCTGCAGGTAGTTGCCTGCGGCGCGGGCCACGTGGGCGCCGGGGCCGGGCCGCGTCCAAGGCGAGGCGTGCAGGCCGTGCTCGATGGCGGTCTTCATGAGCTGGTGGTAGGCCGGGTGAAAGCTCACCAGATCGATCCGGTTGCCGAAGCGGTCGTGGCTGTCGAGCTCGGGCTGGTGCTTGTTGGCCAGACGGCCGAGTTCGAGGTAGTCGGCCGAGCCGGTCAGTTGCCCGAATGTCGTGAGTTCAGGCTCGGCCCACTGCGCACCTTCGCGCCGCACGGACTGCGTCAGCACCGCATCCTGGCTGTACATGTTGTAGTCGCACAGCTCGCGCGAGAGATTGGTCAGCGCGTGCGTTTCGGCCAGGAACGGGGAAGCGGGTTGGGTATTGATTGCCATGTCCATGAGTGTCTCCTTCGGGCTCAGAGCATGATTCGATTGCATCAGGATGTCAACGCCTGTGCCGCTGCATTGTCCTGCGCCTTCTTGGCAAATTCGGCACGCAGCGCCCTGAGTTTTTCGCGCGGGTCTTCGCGCACCGTGGCCTGGTTCAGCGCCATCTCGGCGATGAAGCGGCTGGGCTGCGCGGCAACCAGCTCGCGGCCCTTCTTGCGTTTGCGCGTCCAGCTCACGGCCAGGCTGCGCTGCGCGCGCGTGATGCCGACATACATCAGGCGGCGCTCCTCCTGCAGCCGCGTTGCCATGGCCTCGTCGGCGGCTTCATCCGCACGTTCGGAGCCGCCGCGGGAGGCCGCGCCGTCGCTGAGCTTGAACGGCAGCAGGCCTTCGTTGACGCCGACCAGGATCACGTGCGGCCACTCCAGCCCCTTGGCGGCATGAAGGGTCGAGAGCGTGACCACGTCCTGATCGGTCTCGCGTTCGCTGATGGTCGACAGCAGCGACACGGTCTGCGCGACCTCCAGCAGGGTCTTGGGTTCGTTGACCGTGGTGACGCCCGCGGCATCCGCAATCGTGCCGCCGCAGCGCGCCGACATCCAGTCGCAAAAGTCGATCACATTGGTCCAGCGCGCGGCGGCGAGCTTCTCGCTGTCCTCGCCGTCGTACAAGTGCTTCTGGTAGTCGATTTCCTTGAGCCAGTCGCGCAGAAAACCGCCGGCGGCCTCGGCGCCCACGGTTTGGCGGGCGCGAAACTCCAAATCGTTCACGTAACGGCCGAATTCATGCAGGCTGCCCAGCGCCTTGGCGCCCATGACGCTGCCGAGCGAGCCCGAAAACAGCGCCTCGAACAGGCTGACCTTGCGGCTGCTGGCAAAGCGGCCGAGCTGCGCGAGCGTCTGATGCCCGATGCCGCGCTTTGGGGTTGTGACGGCGCGCAGGAAGGCCGGGTCGTCGTTGTTGTTGATCCAGAGCCGGAACCAGCTGCACAGGTCCTTGATTTCGGCGCGGTCGAAGAAGCTGGTGCCACCCGAGACTTTGTACGGAATGTTCGCCTTGCGCAAAGCTTTCTCGAACGGCTTGGCCTGGTGGTTGGCGCGGTACAGCACGGCAAAATGCCGCAGTTCCTGAAACTGCGGCCCGCCGGCGCTGGTGCCGCCGGCGCGCAGGCTCTGGATGCGCGCCACCGTGCGCTCGGCTTCGTGGTCTTCGCTGTCGGCGTCGACGACGCGCACCGGTTCGCCTTCGCCCAGGTCGCTCCACAGGTTCTTCGGGAACAGTTTGGGGTTGGGGCCGATCACGTTGTTGGCGGCGCGCAGAATGGCGCTGGTGGAACGGTAATTCTGCTCCAGCTTGATGACCTTCAGCGCCGGAAAGTCAATCGGCAGGCGCTTGAGGTTGTCCAGCGTGGCGCCGCGCCAGCCGTAGATCGACTGGTCGTCGTCGCCGACGGCGGTGAAGCGCGCCTGGTCGGCCGGCTTGCCGCCGACCAGCAGCTTGAGCACCTCGTACTGCGTGGCGTTGGTGTCCTGGTATTCATCGACGAGTACATGGCCGATCAGGCCCTGCCATTTCTGTCGCACCGTTTCGTGGTCCTGCAGCAGTTTGAGCGGCAGGCTGATCAGGTCGTCGAAATCCACGCTCTGGTAGGCGGCCAGGCGCTCCTCGTAGTGCGCCATGACGCGGGCGATGATGCGCTCGTTGTCGTTCTGCGCGGCGGCGGCAGCGCGCTCGGCGTTGAGCCCGAGGTTCTTCCACAGGCTGATGGTCCACTGCCAGCTACGCGCCGTGGCCGCATCGACTGTGCCGCCGGCGTCCTTCAGGATGCTGGTGACGTCGTCGCTGTCGAGGATGGAGAACTGCGGCTTGAGGCCGAGCGCCGCGCCATCCTGGCGCAGCATGCGCACGCCCAGCGCGTGGAAGGTGCAGATCACGACGTCCTTGGCCGGGCGCCCGATCAGGTCCTTGGCGCGCTCGCGCATCTCGCTGGCCGCCTTGTTCGTGAAGGTGATGGCGGCGATGCGCTGCGGCTCCAGACCGGCCTGGATCAGGCGCGCGATCTTGTGCGTGATGACGCGTGTCTTGCCCGACCCGGCCCCGGCGAGCACCAGGCAGGGACCGTGCATGAAATTGACAGCTTCCTGCTGTGCCAGGTTCAGGCCGGCGTTTGCGTTGGATGGGGGGGAGGACATTGGATACTTGAGGCGGAGCCGCGAATCATACAGAGGCCGCCGCGGCAACTGCCGGACAATAGCGGCGTGCTGCAGATTCTCCTGATCACCTTTCCTTTTTTCGCCCTGGTGCTGTGCGGCTACCTGGCGGCGCGCCGGCGTTTGCTGCCGCTTGAGGCGGTCGCCGGTTTGAACGGGTTTGTGCTGTTCTTTGCCCTGCCCTGCATGCTGTACCGCTTTGGCGCGATGACGCCGATCGCCCAACTGCTCGATATCGGTGTCGCCTTCACGTGGACGCTTTGTGCCGTGATCGTGGTGGCGCTGACGGTGGCCATCAGCCGCAATTCGCGCATCGGCTGGAACGATGCCGCCTTCGGCGCGCTGGTGGCATCATTTCCGAACACCGGTTTCATGGGTGTGCCGCTGCTGGTGGCGCTGCTGGGCCCGCCCGCAGCTGGGCCGGTGATCCTGACCATGGTGGTCGACATGGTGGTCACGACCTCGCTGTGCATTGCACTGTCGCGGCTCGATGGCGCCGACCAGCATGGCGTGCGCAAAGCGCTCGGGAAGGCTCTCAAGGGCGTCTCGACCAACCCGCTGCCGTGGGCGATCCTGCTGGGTGCGCTGAGTTCGATGCGGCATGTGGACTTGCCCAAGCCGCTGGCGCAAACCGTTGGCATGCTGGCCGACGCCGCCTCACCGGTGGCGCTGTTCACCATTGGCGCGGTGCTGGCGCGCTCGCAGATGCTGGCATTGATGCAGGGACATGCGCCGATACCTTTGCGCGACTTCGTGCCGGTGGCCGGCATCAAGCTGCTGCTGCATCCGCTGCTGGTGCTGTTGGTCGGGACGATCGCCATCCAGGCAGGCTTGTCGCTGAGCCGCACGGCGTTCACGGTCATCGTGCTGGCGGCAGCGCTGCCGAGCGCGAGCAATGTGTCCTTGCTGGCCGAGCGCTTCGGTGCCGACAATGGACGCATCGCCCGCATCATCCTGCTCTCGACCGCAGCGGCCTTTGTGACGTTTTCGCTGGCCGTCACCCTCCTGATTTGAGCTCAGATCAACAGCGGGTCAACGTCGATGGCCCAGCGCAGAAGGCCTTTGCCCTCGGCCTGCAGGCGTGTGGCGTGCAGCACGACCTGCCAGGCCGTCAGAAAGCGCTGCAAGGCGGCGCGCGAAGGGCTTTCGATCAGCATCTGGGCCCGTTCCACATTGGCCACGCGCTGCATGCTCATAGGAACGGCCGGGTAGAGGCTGATGTGCTGTAGCAGCGCTGCGCCATCGGCCATGCCGGTGGCGCCCGCGCTCGCAGCGCTCAGGAAACCCTGTGCGATTACCTGCGTGCGCGCTTCGGCGCGCACCAGCGCCTGAAAACTGAAAGGGGGCAGCGCTGCCTGCAGTCGTTCCGCCAATTGCCCGGCAGCGAACGCGGGGTAGTCGTGGCGCTTCAGTGCCTCGAACAGCGGGTGCTGCGGGTGAAAGGTTTGCAGCCACATCTCGCTGTGGCCGCTGACGTCGGCATCGCGTCCGGCGCGGCCCGTCGCCTGCATCAGCAGGCTGAACAAGCGCTCCGGTGCGCGGAAATCGCTGGAGAACAGGGCGCTGTCGGCATTGATGGCCGCGACCAGCGTGATGCGGCGAAAGTCGTGGCCCTTGGCGATCATCTGCGTCCCGACCAGCACATCGACCTCGCCCGAGTGCACGCGCGCCAGCTGCACGGTCAGCTCGCCCTTGAGCCGCGTGCTGTCGGCGTCGATGCGCGCAATACGCACGGGCTCACCTTGCGGCCATTGTTCGGACACCGAGTTCGGCCGGCGCACGTCGGCCAGCAGTTCGGCCAGGTGCTCTTCAAGCCGTTCGGTGCCACGCCCCATGGCCGTGATGTCGGGGTTGCCGCAGGCCGGGCAGGTGCGCGGCACGCGCTCGGTGTAGCCGCAGTGGTGGCAGCGCAGCGTGCGGTCGATCTTGTGGAACACGCGGTAGGCGCTGCAATGCGGGCACTCGCTCTTCCAGTCGCAGTCGCTGCAATGCAGCACCGGCGCGTAGCCGCGGCGGTTCAGGAAGATCAGGCTTTGCTCGCCGCATGCCACGCGCTGCGCAATGGCGGCCAGCAAAGGTGGTGCGATGACGCAGCGCTTGGGCTGGTGGTTCATGTCGACGCGGCGCACCAGCGGCAGGGTGGCAGCGGCGCCGATACGACTGGGCATCTCCAGGCGCAGGTAGCGCCCGCCCTCCTGTACCGGCCGGCTGTGATGCCAGCTTTCGAGCGAAGGCGTGGCTGAACCAAGCAACACCTTGGCGCCCTCGAGCCGGCCGCGATAGACCGCCAGGTCGCGCGCCGAGTAGCGCGCGCCTTCGCCGCTCTTGTAGCTCGGGTCGTGCTCCTCGTCCACGATGATCAGGCGCAAGCGTGGCAGTGAGGCAAACACGGCCATGCGCGTGCCCAGCACGATGCGCGCGGCGCCGCTGTGCGCTGCCAGCCAGCTCTTGAGGCGTTGCGCCGCGCTCATGCCGCTGTGCAGCGAGACCACGGCCTGTTCGCCGAACAGCGGGTTGAAGCGCGCCATGAAGCGCGCTTCGAGCTGGGGTGTGAGGTTGATCTCGGGCACCATCACCATCGCCTGCGCCTGCGGCTCGCTTGCCAGCAGGCGTTGGACGCAGCGCAAATAGACTTCGGTCTTGCCGCTGCCCGTGGCGCCGAACAAAAGGAAAGGGCCGGGTTCGGCCTCAAAGCGCTGCAGCGCCAGCATCTGTTCGGGCGTCAGCACGGCCTGATCGCTGGCGGAAGTCCCGGCCACGTTTGGCGCGACGGCCGCCTTGGCGTGGCGTTTGAGGCGGCGTGCCAGTTGCACGGTGCTGAGCTCGCGCAACTGCGGTGGCAGCGCCGCCAGCGCCACTTCGCCAACCGCGCGCTGGTAATAGCTCGCGGTGAACGTGATCAGTTCCCGCCACGCCGGGGTCAGGGGCTCTAGGCCGTCGAGAGGGCCGACCATGGAACGGAGTTTGTCGGGAGCGATGTCCTGACCTGCAACATCCGGTGCGTCCCACACCACACCGAGGATCTCGCGCTTGCCCAGCGGCACCCGCACGAGGGTGCCGGCCGGCAAGGGCAGCGCACTGCGGTAGCTCAGGGCGCCGGCCATCTGGCTGTGTGCTGGGGTTTGTACCAATACCGACAGGCAGTGCGTCATCCAAGCATCCCAGTTGGGGTCGCAACTTGATGTGAACTTGCGATAGTTGCCTTAAGTCCTTGATTCATAAACGATTTGCCTGCGATCCAAAGATTCTGTGGATAACTTTGTTGATATCCTGCCTTGGGCCGCGTCGAGGCCTTAAGAATCAAGGCTTTCGCTGAATTGCCCATAAAAAAAGCAAATTTATAAATCGTTATAAATCAATAACTTACAGTCGCTATTGGTTTTGTAGCGGGAATCCTGGAAATATCGATATCTTGCGCGGTGCAGCAAAATAAATGTGCATAAGTCAGGCTTCACTAACCAGATACCAGTCAAAAAACTGCTAGGGACTCCCGCCCCAAATTGCTCAAGCGCGCATTTTTCGCGAGTGGTCGTGCACGGCTTTCACCAGCGAAGCGACATGATCAGGAGGTGTGTGCTGACTAATGCCGTGTCCGAGATTGAAAATCTGCGTCGGACCGGTTCCGGCCCCGGTGTGCGGCTTTCCGAAACTGTTGAGCACCTTGACGACTTCGGCCTCGATTTGCGCCGGCTGTGCAAACAGCACGTTGGGATCCAGGTTGCCTTGCAGGGCCTTGCTCTGACCGACCAGAGCGCGTGCCTTGGCCAGGTTGACGGTCCAGTCCAGACCCAGCACGTTGCAGTCGAGCCCGCCCATCTCTTCCAGCCAGGGGCCGCCACCCTTGGTGAAAACGATTGACGGAATGCGCACGCCGTTGTGCTCCTTCTTCAGTTGCGCCAGCACCCGTGCCGTATAGGCCAGGCTGAATTCCTGGAATGCACCGTCGGCGAGCACGCCGCCCCAACTGTCGAATACCATGACCGCTTGCGCACCGGCTTCGATCTGGGTGTTGAGGTACAGCGCGACCGCGTCGGCGTTGATTCTCAGGATCTTGTGCATCAGGTCTGGTCGGCTGTAGAGCATGGTCTTGACCAAGCGGTAGTCGTCCGAGCCTGCGCCTTCGACCATGTAGCAGGCCAGGGTCCATGGGCTGCCGGAAAAACCGATCAGAGGCACGCGGCCATTGAGGGCCTTGCGGATCGAGGTGACGGCGTCAAAGACATAGCGCAGCTTGTCCATGTCGGGCACAGCGAGCTTGGCGACAGCGGCTTCGTCGCGCACGGCGTGTGCGAATTTCGGGCCTTCGCCGAGAGCAAACGAGAGGCCGAGCCCCATTGCGTCTGGCACGGTCAGGATGTCGCTGAACAAGATGGCGGCGTCGAGCGGAAAACGATCAATCGGTTGCAGTGTGACTTCGGTGGCGTAGTCGGTGTTGGTGGCCAGTCCCATGAAACTGCCGGCCTTGGCCCGGCTGTCGCGGTACTCGGGCAGATAACGCCCGGCCTGGCGCATGAGCCAGACCGGCGTGTGGTCAGTGGCCTGACGCAGGCAGGCGCGGATGAATGTGTCGTTCTGGAGGGGCGCAAAGGCGCTGGATTGGGCGGATGTATTCATGCCCCAATTGTCGCAGCAACCGGCGCCGCCTCATTTTTGAGGTGTCAACGAATCTTGATCCGGCAGACCCGCCGGCTGGGCCATGCGGCTTGCGTCATTGACTTGCTTTGGGCGCAGACGGGCCTGCGGGGATCTGCATGGCAGCATCGAGGAAAGTGCCCTGCTCGGCGTCCAGATGGCAGGCCGCGCAGTTGGCCTTGCTCTTGATTGGCGCGGATTGCCATTGCACCAACGTGATGTTGCGGTGTTTCTTGATCCAGTAAGGCGTCTCGGTGATGCGCAGCGGGCTGTCTGCCGGCTTGAGCGAGCGCATGATCTTGTAGGACGCTTCGGTCTGCTGGCTGTCTGCCGAGTTGGCCGTCGCAAACGCCAGAAGCGTGGCCTTGGCGGTGGCTTCAAGTCCAAGATCAGAGCCAAAATGCTGCGCCTGCCCGGCCATGATGGCATTCCAGGATCGACTTGGCAGCAGGTTCGGATGAAAGGCGAGATGGCAACTGCCGCACTCGTCGCGCCACACCGCGTTGTCCGCAAGTTTGGCGCCGATGAACTTGACGTGCGCGCCTTCGCTTTCACCCCGCGCCTGATCCAGTTTCGCATCGATGGCATAGAAGAACCACCAGCCGCCAAATCCAAGGGTCAGTGTCAGCATCAGTATGGCGACGCCCCAGCGGGGACTCGCAGTCGGCACACCCGGCGCGGCCAACTTCGTGCCCGTGAGCATCGAACGCGCCAGATTCTCATGGTGCAGGAAGCTCTCCACGACGACACCGGCCAGGTGCCCGACGATCACCAGCAGCATCAGATTGGCCGTGAGTTCATGCAGTTTCTTGAAGGTGCGGCTTTGCACAAGACTCATGGCTCCCGAGAGCGCACCTTGCTGCTCCTCGCCGCCGAGCGTGAAGAAACCGCTCAGTCCCACCGCCAGGGTCAGCAGCAGAAGGATATAGATGGCCAGGCTGCCGGTCGGGTTGTGACCAATGTGGCGCGCAGCCGTTCCATGGAGCACGCCGCGAAGGTAGCTCAGTGCCGCGCGCGGCCCGTACCAAAACGACGCGAAGCGGGCGTAATGGGTACCGACCAGCCCCCAGACGACGCGAAAGGCGATCAGCCCCAGCATCAAGTAACCCAGGAAAACATGCACCGCAAGCCAGCGGTCCGACCCTGTGGTGAGCCAGGCCCCGACAAAACTCGAGGCCAGTGTCCAGTGGAACAGACGGGTCGGAACGTCCCAGATCAGAGTGCGCTGCATGGCGTTCGAGCCTTGAGGGCTGCGCTTTGTCATCCGGGAATCCTCTCCTGGTGTTCGCTGAAATTTCTGTGGTCGGCATCGGCACGGCAGGCGGCACAGCGGGAGGCCCTGCGGACCGAGGCGAATACGCGCGAGGCAAGCAACAGGCTTGCAGCAATTCGGGCGGTCAGGGAAGGTGGAAGGCAGGTGGCGTGAAGTCGCATCCGAAGAGCTTAGCGGGGGCAGATTAAGCCACCCTTAAGTTCCTGCCCAAGTCTTCAGACTACCGGGCGGCGTGCGCCATCATCAGACATTTGTTCTGGACCACGCGCAGACCGGCCTCGCGCGCCATCGCTGCTGCCTCGGCGTTCTCAATGCCGCTTTGCAGCCACAGGCCCTGCGCGCCGATGGCGACGGCTTCCTGCGCCACGGGCGGCACGTCGGCACTCTTGCGAAACACGTTGACCAGTTCAATGCGCTCATGACGCGCCGCTTCAGTCAGCGTCGGGTACGACTTCTCCCCCAGCACCTCGGTCGCAGCTGGGTTGATCGGGATGATGCGCCAGCCCTGCGCCTGCATGTAGCGCGACACGTCGAAGCTGGCGCGATGCGGTTTCGGCGACAAGCCGACCACGGCGACCGTGCGGCAGTGCTGCAGTATGTGTTCGATGTCGTCGGTCTGGTTCATGTTTCGGTACGGTTCAAAGTGCTTGCAGCACGGAACGAACTTCCTGAACGCTGAGTATTTCGGACATGACAACGGGAGCCTTGCCTGACTGGTAGACGACATAGACCGGCACGCCGTTGCGGCCGAGTTGAGCCAGGGCATCGCTGATGACCGGATCGCGCCGCGTCCAGTCGGCGCGCAGCAGCGTGACCTTCTTGGCCGCCAGGTCGGCCAGCACGTCGGCATTGGCCAGTGTGGTCTTCTTGTTGTACTGGCAGGTGACGCACCAGGCGGCGGTGAAGTCGACGAACACAGGAGTACCCGCAGCCAGCGCCTGTTCGACACGGCCCGGCGCCCAGGCTTGCCAGCGCTCGGTGCTGGCGCTGCCGATGTCGCTGACCACTGTCTTGACCACGTTCTGGCCGATGGCGCCAGCCAGCAGCATGCTGAGCACGATGGCCATTGTTGCCACGATCAGGCGGCTGCGCCCTTGCAGCGTGAACGCCCACAGCACGGCACTCAGGGCCACCAGCAAGGCCAGCAGCGCACCGGCCCCGTCGATGCCGCTTTGCTGGCCAAGCACCCAGACCAGCCAGACCACGGTGGCAAACATCGGAAACGCCATGGCGCGCCGGAATGTGTCCATCCATGCGCCGGGCCGCGGCAGCAGCCGCGCCACGGCAGGGATCAGGCTGGCCACCAGGTAGGGCAGGGCCATGCCGAAACCGATCATGGTGAAGATCAGCAGCGCCTGCAGTGCCGGCAAGGCCAGCGCCAGACCGAGCGAGGCGCCCATGAAGGGCGCGGTACAGGGAGAGGCGATGGCGACCGCCAGTACACCCGAAAGAAAAGCATTGATGGCCGGGTTCTTGGCCTCGACCAGCAGCACGCGACTGGGCAGGAATTGGCCGAATTCAAACAGGCCGGCCAGATTCAGCCCCATCACGGTGAACAGCGCCGCCAGCGCCGCGACCGTCAGCGGCGACTGCAACTGGAAACCCCAGCCGAGTTGCTCGCCTGCGCTGCGCAGGCCCAGCATCAGCGCACCCAATGCCAGAAACGACAGCACGACACCGGCGCTGTAGGCCACGCCGCTGACACGATGCCCGCGCTGGTCGTTGGCATGGCGCGTGAAGCTCATGACCTTGATCGCCAGCACCGGAAAGACGCAGGGCATCAGGTTGAGCAGCATGCCGCCCAGCAGTGCGCCCAGCAGCGCGGCCAGCAGCGTGATCGGTGGCTGCGCCGGTGCAGCCGGCACAGGCCGTGCAGCGGTTAACGCGGCGCCGGTCGCCACTGCGGGCCACGTTCCCAGCACCTTGAGCTCGGCCCGATAGCCCTGGCCGCCGGCGGCCAGCACCACCGGCATCAGCGCCGGGCTGTTGCCGCGCTGCGCCGCGAGCGGCACCTGGGCGTTCCAGACCTCGCCGCTCCAGCTCTGCGTCCAGGGTGCGGCGGTTTCGATCACCTCGGGTGTCTCGGGGAAGAAGTCGAGCGTCTTGCCGCGCAGTGCAGCCGGCAGGCCGTGCACCATGAGTCTGATGCTGCTGCCGTCGATCTGCACCTTGCTGTCGGCCAGCGCTGTGACGGTCAAGGCCTGCGGACGCGCCGCCAGCGCGGCTTGGAACGCGGCACTGTTGATCGCGCTCGAGCCCTGCACCGGCAATTTGAGGGCGAACTCGCCTTCCTCGGGGACGCATTCCTGGCGACAGACCAGCCAGTTCGCCTTGAGGCGGATCTCGATTTCGTTGTTGGGCGCCGCCGCCTTGAAGGCGGGCGTGATCGTCAGCGGCACCGGCAGCAGCACGGTGCCGTCAAAGCCGTAGTTGGCGAGGTTACCCAGCGGGATCTTCTTCGGCAGCGGCCAGTCGATCTCGCCCGCCGTCAAGCCGGGTGGCAGCGTCCATTGCAAGGCGGTGGGCAGACCGGAGTCGCCCGAGTTCTTCCAGTAGGTATGCCAATCCTTCTGGTGCGTGAGTTGCAGGCCGAGCCAGACCGTCTTGCCGGCGTCGGCGCCATCGGGCGCGTAGGCCATCAGTTCGGCCCGCACCTGTGCCGTGCTGACCACCGCAGACTGGGCGTGCGCCCCGCCGGCCATGACTCCGGCAACAAGGAAGAGCGCAGCGCTCACGGAGCGCTGAAGGATTTTTGAGAAAGTCATTGCCATGTCGGATTGTCTCAAAGGTCCAAAGTTCCCTGCGCAAACACGGCTGGCAGTTTCTTGGGCGCCTTGATGCGCAGTTGCTTGTTCACGTTCTCGCGGCCGAACACGACGTCGATGTCGGCCACGGGCACGCCGAACAGGGGCGCCAGAAAGCGCACCATGTGGTCGGTCGCCTTGCCCGCCACCGGTGCTGCGGTGACGCTGACCTTGAGCTGCGTCCCCTTGGGTTTCCCGATGGCGTCTTTGGCGGCGCTCGGCTTGCCCAGGATGTTGACCACCAGCACATCGCCTTCCCAGACAAAGAAAGAGTCGCCAGTGGCGTTTCTGATCTGCCCACGGCTCATGCGGCAAAGCCGAGCACGACCCGGCGCGTGCTGGCGGATTTTTTCTCCAGCTTGGTGACGATGACCGCGCCGATTTCCGCCGTGTTGGCGACATGGGTGCCGCCGCAGGGCTGGAAGTCGATCAGGTCCAGGCCGCCGATGCGGATGGTGCGGATGCGCCCGCTGCCGCGCGGCGGCTGCACGGACATGCTCTTGACCAGCGCCGGGTTGGCGTCGAGTTCCTCGTCGGTGATGGCACCGACCGTCACTGGATGCGCCGCTGCCACCAGCTGTGCAATGCCGGCGCTCAGGGCGTCCTTGTCCAGCGCGTCGGTCATGTTGAAGTCAAGGCGCGCATAGTCGGCGGTGATCGAGCAGCCATTGACCAGTTGCGGCACGAGATGGCACAGCAGATGCGTCGTGGTGTGAAAGCGCATCAGGCGGTGGCGCCGCGCCCAGTCGATGCGCGCGGTCACCGTGTCGCCAACCTTGAGTCGCGCGCCGCTGGAATCAGTCGGTGCCAGCAACTGCGCCAGCACCTCGGGTGCCGGCAGGTGGCAAATGGCGGCGGTGAAACTGCCGTCGTCCGCCTTGCCCTTGCGGGTGTCGGTGACGGTGATTTCATGCCCGTCGGCCAGGATCAGCGTCCCGGTGTCGCCGGCCTGTCCACCGCCCAGCGGGTAGAAAACGGTGCGGTCGAGCACGATGCCCTGCGGCGTGATGGCCGTCACGGTGGCGGCGCATTCGGTCAGGTAGGCGTCGGTACGAAACAGGTCTTGCGTCATGCTTTGATAATACCGGCATGCCGAGCGTCCCTGCTGCCTCACCCTCGATTGTCCTTTGCACTTTGAACGCAAAGTACATCCATGCCTCGCTCGGGCTGCGCTACCTGCTGGCGAATATGGGGGACTTGAAGGCGCAGACCGCGCTGCGTGAGTTCACCGTCGCGCGCCAGCCGCAGGAACTGGTTGATGAACTGCTGGCGCTGCTCGGGCCGGCGCGGCCAGGCTCGGCGCAGATCGTCGGCCTGGGTGTCTACATCTGGAACGTGAAGCCGAGTACGGAACTGGTGCGCCTGCTCAAGGCCGCGCGCCCGGCGCTGAAGGTCGTGCTTGGTGGGCCCGAGGTCAGCCATGAGGTCGATCGGCAAGCCATTGTGCAGTTGGCCGATCATGTGATCACCGGCTGGGGCGATGTCAGCTTTCCCAAACTCTGCCGTGCCTTGTTGATCGGGCCGCAGCCGCTGATGAAGGTGGTCGCCGGCGAGCAGCCATCGCTCGACGCGATTGCGCTGCCATATGCCGAATACAGCGCGGATGATCTGGCGCACCGTGTGCTCTATGTTGAAGCCTCGCGCGGTTGTCCGTTCAAGTGCGAGTTCTGCCTGAGCTCACTGGACCAGACGGCGCGCGCCTTCGACCTGGACCGGTTTCTGACGGCGTTGCAGGCGCTGCACGAACGCGGCGCGCGCAACTTCAAGTTTGTTGACAGGACCTTCAACCTGCGCATCGATGCCTCGCTGCGCATTCTGCAGTTTTTTCTGGATCGATTGCCGGTGGCGGGCAGCGAACCGTCGGCAGACGATTTGTTCCTGCATTTCGAAGTCGTGCCCGATCATCTGCCGGATCGCCTGCGCGCCATGATTGCTCGCTTTCCGCCCGGTGTGCTGCAACTCGAGATCGGCATCCAGAGTTTCAATGTCAAGGTGCAGCAGCGCATCTCGCGCCAGCAGGACAACGACAAGACCGAGGCCAATTTGCGCTGGCTGGTCGCCGCTTCGCACGCGCACCTGCATACCGACCTGATCTTCGGCCTGCCCGGCGAGACACTGGAGAGCTTTGCGGCCGGCTTTGACCGCCTGTATCGCGTGGGTCCGCATGAGATCCAGCTCGGCATTCTCAAGCGCCTGCGCGGAACGCCGATTGCGCGTCATACCGACACGTTCGCCATGGTCTATGACGCGCAGCCACCCTACAACGTGCAGCAAACGGGTGCCGTCGATGCCGATACCGTGCAGCGCTTCACGCGCTTTGCGCGTTACTGGGATCTCCTCGCCAACTCGGGGCGCTTTCGGCGAACTTTGCCGCTGTTGCTGGCGACGCGCGCGCCATCCGCCTTCGACGCGTTCTGGGCCTTTGCCGACTGGCTGTGGCGCAACACGGGCCAAACCAGCGGCTTGGCGCCCGAAACCCTGGTCGATATCCTGTTCGGCTATCTGAGCACCGATTGCACGGTGCCGGTGCAGACGGTGCGCGAAACCCTGCTGGCCGACTACTGGGCCAGCGGCGCTCGAGCCCGTCCGCTCGCGCTCAAGGCTTGGCTGCCAAAGCAGCGCGCGCCCGAAATTCACGCGAGCAAGACCGTGGCGCAGCGCCAGGAGCGGCATCTGACTTCAGACAAGTTCTAAGATACGGCCATGACAAAACCTTCCAGATTCTGGGCCGAGCTCTCGACCCGCGACTTTGCCCAGATGATCGCCAGCGGTGAAGCGGCGCAGACGATTGCCGTGCTGCCGGTGGCCGCCATCGAGCAGCATGGGCCGCATCTGCCGCTGAGCGTTGACACGACGTTGGTCGATGGCGTGGTGGCGGCGGCCTTGCCGCATCTGCCGGACGCGGCGAAGGTGCTGTTCCTGCCGACGCAGGCGGTTGGCTTCAGTCCCGAGCATGCACGCTTTCCCGGCACGCTGACGCTCAAGTCGGAAACCATCATCCGCTTGTGGACTGAGATCGGCGAGTCGGTGGCGGCAGGGGGCATCCGAAAGCTGCTGCTGTTCAACGCCCATGGCGGTCAGGTCAGCGTGATGGACATGGTGGCGCGCGATTTGCGTGCGCGGCTCGACTTGCTGGTGTACAGCGCGAGCTGGTTCAACCTGCCCTTGCTCGACGCAGATGGTCGTGATGTCAATGAGCGCTTCGGTGCCGGGGAACAACGGTTTGGCATCCACGGTGGCGATATCGAGACCTCGATGATGCTGGCGCTGGCGCCGGCGCAGGTCGATATGGCGCAGGCCAGAGACTTCCGCTCGACGGCGCAAGAGCGGGCGCAGAACTTCGAAATTCTGGGCAACGGCAAGTGCGCCAAGCTGGGTTGGCAGATGCAGGACTACAACGCGGCCGGTGCCGTCGGCAACGCAGCGGCGGCCAGCGCCGAAAAAGGGCACGCCCTGCTGCAGGCGGCAGGAAGCGGCCTGGCCCGCTTGCTGCTGGAGATGGAGAGATTGCCGCTGAGCACGCTGGTGAGTCGGTCCGCTCCCGGCTGAGTTTCCACGACGCCATGAGCCAATGAGCAGCTGATGCTGGCTTCGTACGATCTGATGGCCTTGGGCGCGGCTGCCTGCTGGGCGGTCGGCAGCATTCTCTCCGTGTCACCGTCGCGTTATCTGGGTGCCTTCGCGTTCACACGCTGGCGCATGCTGATGGTCGCGCTGATGTTGTGGACGGTGACGCTGGTCGCCGGCAGCTGGCGCAGCCTGCCGCCGGACTCCGGGGGCCTGATGGCGGCCAGTGGTCTGATCGGCATCTTTGTTGGCGACACGGCCTTGTTTGCAGCCATGAACCGGCTCGGGCCGAGGCGCTCGGGCGTGCTGTTTGCAACGCATGCGGTGTTCAGCGCCTGGCTCGGCTTCTGGCTGCTGGGTGAGCGCATGAATGCGCAGGCGGCCTGGGGCGGCGTGCTGACCATGGCCGGCGTGATGATCGCCATCCTGCTGGGGCGCAACAAGGAGGACGAGCACGCTTGGGAGGCAGACCGCGGGCACGTCGGTGCCGGCGTTGCGCTCGGTTTGCTGGCGGCTTTGTGCCAGGCGCTGGGATCTCTGATCGTCAAGCCGGCAATGGGGGCCGATGTCGACCCTGTTGCCGCCTCCGCGGTGCGCGTGTCGGTGGCCTGTTGCGCGCACTTTGTCTTGCTGTTGGCCGGCTTTCCGTCGGCGCGCGCGCAGCAGGCGCCGACGCTGCGCGTGCTGGCGCAAACGGCGCTCAACGGCTTCATCGCGATGGGCGTGGGCATGACGCTGATACTGCTGGCGCTCAAGAAAGGCGATGTCGGCATGGTGGCGATCCTGTCCTCGGTGTCACCGGTGCTGGTGCTGCCTTTGCTGTGGCTGCGCCTGGGGCGGGCACCCGCCATCGGTGCCTGGCTCGGCGCTTCGCTGACCGTTGTCGGGACGGTGTTGATTCTGTCGCGCTAATCGTGCGGATGTCGGGCCTGATTCAGGTAAAGCTGATCCAGCTGGCGTGATCCGCATGCTCGAGGTGCGGCAGCGTGTTGTAGGTGACCAGCGTGTGGCGCTTTGGGTTGAACGCGAACTCGGTGATGGCACTGTTGCGGATGCGCATATTGAGTTCGATCGTGGTCTCGGGCGCGGTGCCCAGAACATGGCCGACCGCAGTGGCAATCGGCCCGCCACTGGAGACGAGCAGCACATTGCCGTCGCAGTTCTTGCGCACGTGGTCGAGGGCGCTGGTCACGCCGTGCCTGAACTCGCGGTAGGTGGGCATGCCCTTGGGGTTGACGACGCCGTTCATCCACTGTGTCAGGCCGTCGCGCAGCAGGCGAAAGTGCTGGCGGTAGCGTTCAGGCGAGTCCGGTTTTTCAAGCTTGTAGGGATGCACTGTGGCGATCACGGCCTCGCTGTCGAACTCGTTCAAGCCGGGCCACTGGAGTGCCTCCAGGTCAAAGGCGCCACCTTCCTGAATCCCGGCGTAGGTCTGCTGCTGGCGGCGCAGGGTGCCGGTCAGCACGCTGTCGAAGCGCAACCCCTTTTCCCGGAAATAGGCGCCCAGGCGCACGCTCTGCTGATGGCCCAGCGGGCTGAGTTGATCGTAGTCATCGGCGCCAAATGAAGCCTGGCCATGGCGTACGAGGTAAAGGGTTCCCATGCGGTGAATCTAAACCAACATCCGCTTTGCTTCTTGTCGCACGAGCGACGATGCGCAAGCGCATGTCGTACTTTGGCCCGGCTCACAGGTTCACGCTGCCTTCGATGCACGTGACGGAATCGCCGCCAACCCAAACCTGTCCTGTTTCGTCCTGCGTGATATGCACCTGGCCGGCGCGACCGACGCAAGTGCCTTGACTGGCGATGTAGGCGCCGGGTGTCATGCCATCTGCGATCAGCCACTGGGCGAGGCTGGCGTTGAGGCTGCCGGTCACAGGGTCTTCCTGGACGCCAACCGGCGCTGCGAAGGCCCGCACTTCGACTTCAACCGAGTCATCGGCTGCGGTGGCGGCTTGGGTTTGCGCGGGAACAAACGCGCGCGCTTCGCGGTTGGAACGCGCGATCAAGCGTGTCGTACCGGTCGCCACCTCGATGGCCGCCACGCCGACCTTTTGCCCCGATTGCTTGAGTGCCGCATGGTCCGGCGTCAATGCCAGAACCGTGTGCCGGCTGTCGAGCAGCAAGGCCAGCCAGACCGGACCGTTGTCGAGCAGCTGCGCAGCCTTGATCTGTTGTGGCTTGAGCCCCAGGGCCGCGCTGATTCTGGCCAGCAGTTCGAGCGCGGGCGTGCTACGGCGCAGCGGCGGCGCAGCGAAGGCCAGCCGGGTGCCAGTGCGACGAATCCGGATCAACCCGGCCTGGCATTCCTGCACGATTTCCTCGGCGTTCGGTTTTCCGCCGGCGTTCAGCCAGGCATGGCAGCTGCCCAGTGTCGGATGGCCCGCGAAGGGCAGTTCCGCACCCGGGGTGAAGATGCGCAAGCGGTAGTCGGCGCCGGCACTAGCGCCTTGTGTACTGGGGGGTAGCAGGAAGGTGGTTTCCGACAGGTTGGTCCACTGCGCGAAGTGCTGCATTTCGTCGGTCGTAAGGTCTGTGCCATCGAGTACCACGGCCAGCGGGTTGCCCAGATAGGGTGCCGAGCCAAAGACATCGATCTGCTGAAAGGCGCGGATCTTCACGATTTCAGGGTCGCTGCATAGGTCTTGATGGCGGCGGCCAACGCCGCCACGCCGCGCCGGATTTCATCCACGCTTGGCGTGACGAAGGACAGGCGCAGTGTGCGCAGATCGCCGTCGGCGGCATAGAACGGCGCGCCAGGGACGAATGCCACGCCTTGCGCGACGGCGTACGGCAGCAGGTCGACGGCGCTCATGCCACTGGGCAGGCGCGCCCACAGGAACATGCCACCGGCCGGTTTGTTCCAAGTCAGTGTCGAATCGGGATCGCCTTGCGGCATCTCGTGCGCCAGTGCGTCCAGCATGGCGTCACGCTGCGCTTTGTACAAGGCACGAATGGTGGGCACATGGCGCTCGAGAAAACCGTTCTTCATCACCTCGGCAATCAGGCGCTGGTTGAAGCCCGGGCTGTGCAGATCGGCCGCCTGCTTGGCCTGCAGCAGTTTTGGGTAGACCGCCTGCGGCGCCACGACAAAGCCCAGTCTCAAGCCGGGCGCCAGCACTTTGGAAAATGAACCCAGGTAGATGCAGCCATCCGGGTTGCGTGCTGTCAGGGGCGCTGGTGGCGGCTGATCGAACCAGAGGTCGCCGTAGGGGTTGTCTTCAATGATCGGCAAGCCCAGGCGGGCGGACGTTTCGCTCAGGGTGGCGCGGCGCTGCTCGCTCATGGTGCGACCGCTCGGGTTCTGGAAGTTCGGCAGCGCATAGAGAAAACGCGCGCCAGCGGCTTTGGCCTCGAGGTCAGACATGACCACGCCCTGTTCGTCGCTGATCACGCTGACGATGTCGGGTTCCATCGGCATGAACGCCATGACCGCCCCGAGGTAGGTAGGGGATTCGACCAGAACTTTGCTGCCTGCGTCCACCAGCACCTTTGCCACCAGATCGAGACCTTGCTGTGAGCCCGTCGTAATCAGGATGCGAGCCGGGTCGACCGGCCATGGCAGCATGGCAGCGACCATCTCGCGCAGCGGACCAAAGCCCTCGCTGGCGGCGTATTGCAAGGCGGCGTGCGGGTCATCGCGCAAGACCTTGGCGCAGGCGGCCTCGAACTCCGCGACCGGGAAGGTCTTTGGTGAAGGCAGGCCGCCGGCAAAGCTGACGATACCGGGCTTCTCGGTGAGCTTGAGGATTTCGCGGATGACCGAGGGGTTCATACGGGCGGTGCGCCGGGCCAGCAGCCAGGGGCTGACTGATGAAGTAGCAGTGTTCATGTCTTGGATTGCTTCAGTGTGGAGTTTGATCCGGCAACGTCCAGTGGTATGGGTTTAGAACGTCGTCATCCAGGCTGCCGTGAGGACGAGCACCGACGCCATGATGCGATTGAACCAGCGCAGACGCCGACCGCCATGCCCGGGGTCCTCCAGCCAACCGCGCAGCAGGGATCCGATCAGCGCGTAGCTCAGGTTGCTGACGAGGCCGAAGCCCAGCATCATCGGCAGGATGATGGCAAAGCGTGACCACGCGTCGGCATGGCCGGCGATCCAACCCGCGACGACGGCCAGCGCCAGCATCCAGGCCTTGATGTTGAGAAACTGCAGCATCACGCCTTGCCAGAATGTGATGTTCAGCTGTGCAGCGCTGGCTTGGGTCAAGGTGCTGGAGCGCAGGATCTTGAGCGCCAGCCATAGCATGTAGCCAACGCCGAGCGCCTGGATCGCAATACGCAAGGGCGGCACTGCCACCACCAGGGCGCCAACGCCGCCGGCGCAAATGCTGAACAGCAGACCCCAGCCGGCCGGTACGGCCAGGACGAAGCGCATGGAGCGCTTTAAGCCAAGGTTGGCCGCCAGTGCGGTCGAGAGCGTCGTATTGGGTCCGGGGCTGAAACTGGTGGCCGTGCTGAGCATCATCAGGGCCGTGAATTCGACGGTGGTCATGACGTGAGGAATTCGGGTCAATCGCCGGTCAGGGCTTCCCAGCGCGTCAGCAGGCTCAACAGCTCTTCTTCGATGGCTGCGTCGCGTTGGTAGAGCTGGCCAGCCTTGAGGGGATCCTTTGCGTACAGGTTGACGTCGCCCAGTTCCGCACGCAGTGTTACCTGCTCCTGTTCCAGTTGTGCCAGTTTCGCTGGCAGCCCGTCGAGCTCACGCTGCTCCTTGTTGTTGAGCTTGCGGGTGGGTACGGGCTTTTGCGCACTAGTGTCCTCGCTGGCGCTTGGCGGCTTGGCGCTTGGAGTCCGCGCACTCGTGGTCGCAGCGTTGGCGGCCAGTTGGATGGCGCGGCTGCGTTTGGACTGAATCAGCCAGTCCTGCACGCCGCCTTCGTATTCACGCCACAAGCCGTCGCCCTCAAAGGCAATCGTGCTCGTTACGACGTTGTCGAGGAAGGTCCGATCATGGCTGACCAGAAACACGGTGCCTTCATAGCTCTGCAGCAATTCTTCGAGCAGTTCCAAGGTCTCGATATCGAGGTCATTGGTGGGTTCGTCCAGCACCAGCACATTGGCCGGTCGGGCGAACAGACGCGCCAGCAGCAGGCGGTTGCGCTCGCCGCCGGACAGGGATCGCACCGGTGAGTTGGCGCGAGCGGGCGAGAACAGGAAATCACCCAGATAGCTCTTGACGTGCTTGCGCTGGTTGCCGATCTCGATCCACTCGCTGCCGGGACTGATGAAGTCTTCCAGCGTCGCATCCAGATCCAGCGCGTTGCGCATCTGGTCAAAGTAGGCGACCTGGAGATTCGCGCCTTGGCGGACCTTGCCGCTGTCCGGTTGCAACTCCCCCAGAATGAGTTTGAGCAGCGTCGTCTTGCCGGCGCCGTTCGGTCCGAGCAGACCAATCTTGTCGCCGCGCATGACCGTTGCCGAGAAGTCCTTGATGATCACCTTGTCTCCAAAGCTCTTGCAGGCCAGTGTCAGTTCGGCAACCAGCTTTCCGCCCAAGGCGCCTGAGGCCACATCCATCCGCACGTTGCCGAGTGCTGCACGGTGAGCGGCCCGGCTGGCGCGCAGTTTTTCGAGTCGAACAATTCGACTTTGGCTGCGGGTGCGGCGCGCTTCAACTCCTTTTCGGATCCAGATTTCCTCTTGGGCCAGCAGTTTGTCCGCTTTGGCGCTGATCACGGCCTCCTGGGCCAGTTGCTCTTCCTTGAGCGTCACATATTGGGAAAAGTTGCCGGGGTAGGAGCGCAGGATTCCGCGATCAAGCTCGACGATTCGGGTCGCTACCCGGTCCAGAAAGGTCCGATCGTGGCTGATGGTGACGAGACTACCCTTGAACGCGACCAGCAGCGCCTCCAGCCATTCGATGGAATCAAGATCCAGATGGTTGGTGGGCTCGTCCAGCAGCAGGACGTCGGGCTGCGACACCAGGGCCTGGGCCAGCGCCACGCGTTTCTGGGTTCCGCCCGATAGAGTGCGGATCACTGCATTCTCGTCAAGGTGCAGGCGATGCAGGGTCTCGGTCACGCGCTGTTCCCAATTCCAGCCATCCTGCGCTTCAATCGAACTTTGCAGGGCGTCAAGATTGCCAATGCCTTGGCAGTATTGGTCGATCAGGGCGATGACGCCGGCGATGCCGGCGCTCGCCGCGACAAAAACAGTGGCGTCCGGGTCGAGAACGGGTTCCTGCGCCACATAAGCCAAGCGAAGATTTTGCTGCAGTTGAAGGGTTCCGTCGTCGGTCTTCTCGATCCCAGCCAGGATCTTTAGCAGCGAGGATTTGCCCGAGCCATTGCGTCCGATGAGGCCGACGCGTTCCCCTGCCTCGAGGCTGAAGTCAGTGTGATCCAGCAGGGCCACGTGGCCAAATGCGAGCTGGGCGTTCAGAAAGGTTAAAAGTGCCATAGGGTGTGGATTATCCCGCCCGGTGCTGGTGGGTTGATCTCACGTGCCAAATAGTGCTGGTACTGCGCTGAGGGCCGTGGTCGGCTGAGGTCACATTAGCCCTGATGCACCCCGAGTGGAAGCGTGCCGATTTCTTGTGTCAGCGTTGTCTTGGGGCGCTTGCGAGCAGTCGTATCACGGCGCCTCCGGGCCTCGGTGCGCCGAGTGTGAGGTCGACGCCTCCATCGGGCAGAAAAAGTGCTGTCCGGGTCGAACAATTGGTGGTATAGTACAAGGCTTCGCTGCAGAAATGCAGTCGGGGTTTTTCTGTGAAACGGAAGTGGCCTTTAGGTTCTTTCTTTCAAATAAAAAGCAAAAAAATTGACAGGTCTTCAAAAAACATGTCATAATTCAAGGCTTCGCTGATCACGGTGAAGCAGAGGAAAGCGAAGCGAAAGCTGAGCAAAAAGGTTCATTAAAAACATACAGCCGATAAGTGTGGGCGTTTGAAGGCGATTGCCAAGTTCTTAGGAACTAAGTCTTAACTGACTTACAAACGCTCATAGAGATAGAAGTGAAGTTCACTTCAATTCCGTTTTTATGAGTTGCTCGAAAGAGCGAAAAAATTCAAGATCGAACTATAGAGTTTGATCCTGGCTCAGATTGAACGCTGGCGGCATGCCTTACACATGCAAGTCGAACGGCAGCACGGGAGCAA